>CDZU01002131.1_pt1 | contig 47666 bp, 36 predicted proteins | sample 557441 | NCBI WGS metagenome assembly CDZU01 (sample SAMEA3182114, study PRJEB8094) | gut metagenome | biome: human; feature: gut; material: Stool; isolation source: human stools | place: Canada | collected 2013-06-10
GCGGGCCTCCGCGGGCGGAGGCTTCGGCCCGCGCGGCGCAAAGGCGCCGCAACGCCCGACTCCGGCCGCGCGGCAGACCGGACAGAGGAGACATCGGCCGGAAAGCGGCGCGAAAGGTGATGCGTTTCCGGTATTTTTTTCGTACATTTGTTGCTATGAACGAACGATTGATTTTTTTGACCAACGACGACGGTTTCGATTCACGCGGCATGGAGGCCCTTATCGACATCGCCCGCCGATTCGGACGAGTGGTCGTCGTCGCTCCCGAAAGGCCGCAGAGCGGCATGAGCCACGCATTCACGATGCTCTCGCCCCTCTTCATCCGCAAGGTGCGCGAGGAGGAGGGATTGGAAGTTTACGCGCTCAGCGGTACGCCGGTCGACTGCGTGAAGGTCGCTTTCGACTACCTGCTCCGCGAGCGCAAGGTCGACCTGGTGCTTTCGGGTATCAACCACGGCTCCAATTCGGCCGTGGCGCTGCTCTATTCGGGCACGATGGGCGCTGCGATCGAAGGAAGCTTCTACGACTGTCCCTCGATCGGGCTGTCGCTTACCGACCATCGCCCCGACGCCGATTTCACGGCGGCCAGGATCTGGGGCGAACGCATCGTCCGCGACGTGCTGGAACACCCTGCCCCGCTGCCGCTCTGCCTCAACGTGAACATTCCGGCCGGAGCGCCCGAGACGATCCGAGGCATCCGCGTCTGCCGGCAGGCGCAGGGGTTGTGGCGCGAACAATTCGTCTGCCGACAGGACCCGCACGGGCGCGACTACCTGTGGCTCACGGGCGAGTTCGTCAACGACGAGCACGGAGCGGAGGAGACCGACGAATGGGCGCTCACGCACGGTTACGTCTCGGTACAGCCCGTGCAGGCAGACCAGACGGACTACCGGCGCATGGAGGAAATGCGGCGGCTCTTCGACCGATAGCGGGCGAACGGCGGACAGTGCCGCGAAGGCGCACCGCGCACGAAGGAGGGAACATGCCCGTCGAATACAACGTATGAAATTCGGGAAATTATGATAAAAGTCTTTCTGATCATCGCCGTCATCATCCAGACCGTCGCGACGGTCTACGCCCTGCGGCTGGTGCGCGCCACGAAGTACAATGCCGTATGGATCCTCTTCATCATCGGCTTCTCGCTGCTCTCGGTCGAACGCATCGTGCAGGTCATGGTGGTCAACGGCGGCGTGGGCATCCCGCACGACACCTTCTCGTGGCTGGGCGTGGTGATCTCGATCTGCATGTCGATCGGCGTGATGTACGCCCACAAGCTGATCCGCTACATCGACCGCCTCAACCGCCAGCGACAATTGATGCAGAAGCGCATCCTCACGGCCGTGCTGCGTACCGAGGAGAAGTCGCGTTCGCAGTTCTCCAAGGAGCTGCACGACGGCCTGGGGCCGCTGCTCTCGTCGGCCAAGATGTCGCTCACGGCGCTGTCGCGCGAAGAGCGCACGCCGGCCCAGCGCGAGATCATCGACAACACGACCTACGTCATCGACGAGGCGATCCGCTCGCTGCGCGAAATTTCGAACAACCTTTCGCCGCAGGTGCTCAACGATTTCGGACTGGCGCGCGGCATCCAGAACTTCATCTCGCGCAGCGCGGCGCTGCACAGCGTGCGCATCCGCTTCACGACCAACCTGCGCGCGGAACGGTTCGACACCGACATCGAGGTGATCCTCTACCGCGTGGTGTGCGAACTGATAAACAACTCGCTCAAACACTCGGGTTGCAGCGAGATCAACCTGTCGCTCTCGTCGGGCGGCGACACGCTGACGCTCGACTACTCGGACAACGGCTGCGGCTTCAACCCCGCGGCGGTGATGGATTGCGGCATGGGGCTTTCGAACATCGTTTCGCGCGTCCACTCCATCAACGGGCACTGCAACGTAGAGGGAGCCAAGGGCAAGGGGATGCACGCCGCCATCCGCGTCAACGTACGGGGCGAAGCCTCCGCCGCAGCCGGTGCGAGACGCCGCACCGCCGCACGCCGCAGAAAAAGACGCTGAACGGAGAACATGGAAAAAACGTGTAAAATCATACTGGTCGACGACCATTCGCTCTTCCGCAACGGACTGCGCGGACTGCTGGCTGCGCACCCGGGATACGAGGTGGTCGGCGAGGCCGCTTCGGGCGAGGAGTTCCTGGCGATGCTGCCGGCGCTCGCGGCCGATGTCGCATTCATGGATATCGCCATGCCCGGAATGGCGGGCGACGAGGCGACCGTGCAGGCGTTGGGGCTGCAACCCGATCTGAAAATCATCACGCTGTCGATGTACGGCGAAGAGGTCTACTACACGCGTATGATGACCGCCGGAGCCAAAGGTTTCCTGTTGAAGGACAGTGACTTTTCGGAGGTGATCGAAGCGATCGACACCGTCTCGGCCGGGGGCAGCTACATCTGCCACGAGCTGCTCGTGCAGCTCACCGGCAGACTGCACACGCCGCAGCGTGCGCAATCGCTGCTCGACGGCGGCGAAGAGTTGTCGTCGCGCGAGCAGGAGATTCTGGTCATGGTTTGCAGGGGGCTGTCGAACCAGGAGATCGCCGATGAACTCTTCATCTCGAAGCGCACGGTAGACAAGCACCGCGCCAACATCCTCGAAAAGACGGGATGCAAGAACACGGCCAACCTGGTCGTCTACGCCATCAAGCGGGGATTGGTGGAGATTTAACCGTCCTCAGCAGCGGGATGCCGGAATTGGTCAGGCAGCCGCATTCCATTTTACATCGCCCTCCTTCAAAGCCCAGCTATTCCGGCGGAACGTGTCCGCGCCAAGGCTGGGGGGGGGCCACGGCGCAGCCGCGGGTTCGCCGACAGGCGGGACGTATACAGCGACGTGAAAACTGACGAGGTGTAAAGTTGTATATAGCTGCTATTATTTATATATTTGCACACACAACATACCGTTCCCGACGGCAGGCGGCATCACCCCGACGGCGGGGAACGGGGATAAAAAGGAATACGATGAGCATTTTTCGATGGACGGCGCTGCTGGCGTTCTGCTGTATCTGCACGGCATGCGGCGGCAGCGACGATACGCCGGCGCCCGTACTGAGCACCGAACAGGTGGCGGGCATCTGGAAGTTGAAGAGCTGGACGGGAGAAGCGCAAAACCCAGACGGCACGAGCTATACCTTCTCCGACGTGGTCTACGTCTATGTCGAACTGCACGAGGACAATACCTATGCGCTCTACCAGAACGTCAGCGCCGTGGGCGCCGTGAAATTCACGGGCAGCTACTCGCTCGAAGCCTCGACCATCCGGGGCTTTTACAGCACCTCGGCCGGATCGAAGGCGTGGTCGGACTCCTACGAGATCGGCAACCTGTCGGGCAGTGCGATGACATGGACCGCCAGCCACGCCGCGGGCGACGTGCAGCAGTTCGTCCGCGTCGAGACCGTGCCGCAGGAGGTGCTCGACGCCTCGGCCGAAGTGCGCTCCGCCGCCGTACCGACGTCGGGAGGCGTCTGGTAGGTGACAACGGCCGTTTCGGAAAGACGGGGTCGGGACTTCCGGGTTCCGGCCCCGTTCATTTGCTTAGGCATACAACGGGGAGGCTCTTTCTCAGAACAATCGGGCAGGCCGGAGGCCTGCCATGTGCGGACGCAAACGAATAATCGTCGTTGCGCGTAGCGCACCATCGCTCCGCCTTGCGAAAAAGCGGGAAGAAGAACGGACAGCGGCTGCGCCGTTGAAAACGCGGGCGCGAGTTTGTCCGCACAGCATTTTAGGCACGGCCGTCGGCGGTTCCCTGACGTTTCGCCTGGCGGATGCTTTTGGCACCACCTTTTGCCCCAAAAATCACAACGGCTATCTACAAAAAGTATATTAAAGAATATTATCTGATATTCAGATTGTTATTCATCATATCGGTAGAAATATCGAGAGGCCGGACGACTCTGCCGAAATTATTTTTGTCCACCTTAAAAAAGCAGAGTTTATGCGCAGTACTTTCAAGGTCTTGTTCTACCTCAAACGAACAAAGAGCACCCCGCGAGCAGTCTATCCGGTTATGGGCCGCAGCACGATCAACGGCACGATTTCTCAGTTCAGTGCCGAAATCAACGTTCCGGAACAACTGTGGGAGGTTAAAGGCGGCCGAGCCAAAGGCAAGAGCATCGAGTCGGAACGCATCAACCGTCATCCGGACAATATCCGCATCCAGATCGGCAAACACTATCAGTCGATTTGCGATCACGATGCCTACGTCACGGCTGAAAAGGTCAAGAATGCCTGGCTGGGTATGGGCGAACGATACCAGACTCTTGTGGAGGTTTTCGAACATTACACGAATGATCTTTTCAAACGTATCGGCGTAGATCGCTCGGAAAGTACCTGGTGGTGCTATCGGGCGGTGCTGGGTCATCTCCGGGCCTTTCTGAAACACGAGTACAACCTCCACCATATTACGCTGCTCGAATTGGAACAGTCGTTCATCGAGCAATACCACGTCTATTTGAAAACTGTCTGCCGTTCGAAGGCGGGAAGCGTATGTCGCTACATGGATCGTTGGAATAATAACGTGGTGAAAATTTCGTTCAACAACGGTCTTATGCCGCGGAATTCGTTCGCACTTTACCGCTATTCCGCTCCGACGGAACCGAGAACCTTTCTCAGCGAGAAGGAACTGCGGATTTTTCAGACGACACGATTGAAGAGTGCCAAACACGAATACCACCGCGACCTGTTTCTCTTTTCCTGTTTTACGGGAATCTGCTACAAAGACATGCGCTATCTGACCTGTGAACAAATCATACCGGATACCAAGGGGCACCTGCGGATACACGGTAACCGTTGCAAAACGGGTGGAGAGTATACGATCAAATTTCTCCCCGCAGCTTTGCGTCTTCTGGAAAAGTATCGCGGAACAGCTCCGTCACTGCTTGCATTCGACATGCCGAAACTTAGCAGTATCAATTGTTCCTTGCGTCGTATTACCAAACAGTGCGGTATCTCACGGCACATAACCTTTCATGCAGCGCGTCATACGTTTGCCACGACACTCTGCCTTTCACAGGGTATTCCTTTGTCAACAGTTTCCAAGATGCTGGGACATAAACAGATCACCACGACACAGATCTATGCGCAGACTACGCCGATAATGATCGAGGATGCGATCGATCGTGTCGAATCCCGGCTGGACGGTAAATTCGCAACATAACGAAACCATTGCAGAAGTCTTCCATTGCAAGGAAATACCTGCAATTTATTCAATGAATAATAAATGACTGCATAAAGTCATACCCTCGACACGTTACGGGCATTGAATCCGCTCTACGACCACGAACACAGCCTGACGCAGAAGAACGCCGAAACGGTCGATACCATGAAATGATACATCGAATCGACAGTCAGCAGTGCGGCGATCGGGTATAATACGTCACCCTGCAACCGGGGTGCTACCGCCATACGGAGAAATCTCTGCCGCAGGAGCAATGGAATGCGCTTGACGTCTCGATCGCCTACTGCCGAATCTACAACGCTCCGTATCCCCTCAGTCGTGTATGACGATCTTCGGCACACGGGCTGCGAGCGTGTGGAAAGTGTGGTGCCGAAGTATTGCACCTGACCTGTGCGATGGGGCCCGACGATTCTGTGTCGCTCTCGATAGAGACAACCGACGGCTGTTGATCGAGCACATTGCGTGTGCTGTTCGAGAACAGGACGAGGAATGCCCTGCTAAGGAGCCGAGAGTCCTTGTCTGTCAGGAATGCGGCTCACGGGAAATACAGATGATGGCATGGGTCGATCCTAATACGCTGAAATACGCATCTTCGATAGACGCGGATTCTGACGATCAATGGTGCGACGCGTGTCAGGAGCATGTATGGTTTTGCTCGCTCGAAGAGTTCGGAGATAACCTCGATGCCTGGTGGTTAGCAGTGGACTTCCCGAAAATGGAACGGATTACGGGATTGTCTGCGGCGAATTATCCGGCGGATGACGGGAGACAAGCGTTCCTCGATGCCTGCAACGCCTGGTGGAAAACTCTTGATTACGAACGAAAACGGACGATCTGGATGGAGAACGACGAGAGTCGGGCGGAGCGGTAAAATGAAAACGAGAGCCAAATGTAATTAAATCAATGACATGAAATAATTAATTGGAATACAATTAAGACGATAAGAACGGTCGTATGAATGAATTGTCAAGCGAAATACAATTTTTACCATCTCATAAACGATGCAACAGCGGAATCTTAAAAATAAATCTATATTTTACTTTATTTATTCTCTTCTTTTATAAGAAGTCCCGCATTCGCGAGACTTCTCGCAGATTAGTTTGATGTAGGAAATTTTGGAAGATCCGATAACAATTTCTCAATTTTGTAATATAACAAAAGACAGTATTGCGAATATTATTTCGCAGTACTGTCTTCTCCGATAGGCCATTAAATTTATTTAGAACTCTTATTGCGATATTCAACTCTCCTTATAGAATCAAGCAACATCCACATATCAAGTGGAGGATTGGGAAAGAGTTTATTGTCTAAAAGAACTTTGTTCAAAGTATCGTTTCTGAACAGCAGTCGTTTATCCAATACACCTTCTTCGGTATAATATTCCGCGATGCCCTCACGTTGTCCCAAGGTATCATATCGTATAATATCTCGAACCTTTCCATTAGGATGATACATGATTGATTTATCGATTGATGCATGTGCATATCCTGAAATATTTCCTTTATAATCATAGCCAATACTGGGCCCCAGAGACTCTATACTATCACTATTGTATTTTGTCCAAATATCCTCACTGTGTAGAGTTCCATCTGGATAGAACCAAATATTATAAGATAGGTTCTTAGCGGACACTTCTATTTGCTCTATTTGTTTTTTATTAGGGAAATATTGAACTTTAATATCAATCGGTAAATCCGTAACATATATTTCACGGCAACATCCGGCTAATAGTGCTTCACAGATAAGAGTTGCCAATAATATTTTATTCATAGCTCTTTTATTTAATGACCGGTAACATCTTCTTTATATAAATCTATATATTTCAAATTCTTTGTCATTTCAGTCATTTCCTGTGTGAATTTTTTATAGGGAATTATTTTCCCTTGACCTAACAGTTGGTGATCCTTTTGACTTACAACATTTTTTACATCATTTTTATACTGCTCCGGATTACTATTATATTTCCCTGTTTCTACATTTTTATCTATTTCATTTAATTTATTCGCGCGTTGATCTACATGTACGAGCATTTCATGCCCTGCTGCCATTGTTGCTGTTTCTTCCTGCGTTATATCATTATTGAGATATACGCCAATATTTACTCCGTCCACGACATTATCAGACAAACCGAAAGATTGATCAGCTAAGTTTTTTCCATCTTTTGTCCCCATTGTAGTATAGCCTTCTGTCCCTTTGCTTAAATCGACAGACATAAAACTCAGATTATCTTTACTTCGATCTCCGGTTTGTTGTGCCGTAAATGTTGTACCTCCTACTGATAACGACTCGCCTTTTGTCATGAAACGTCCCAATACCCGTCGTCCTTCTTTAGTCTGCATCATATTTTGTACAGCTTGTTTATGAGCAGGTTTCGTTAAATTAGTTGTATATACCTTTTGTCCGTCGGCATCAAAGAACGTTATCGGATTACCCATACAGTAAACGTTCTGTCCAATACGATAATAACTTTCCGCCATTGGGTCTTGCTGTAGGAAAATTCCCGTATCGGCATCATAGAACCGTGCTTCAAAGTCGGCATAATCGATCTCTTGGAATCGCAGATGTTGTTTTTCCTTACCGGAGAATGTATACCGATTATCTGATGTCGGCATATCGGGCTGTGCCCACTCCTTGCCGAAGGGATAGTAATCATTACGGTCGAGGTCTTCGCGGCCTGTCGGCATTACCTTCGCCACGACACGTGTACTGCCCAGACGATCCGTCAGGAAATAGTGTACCTCCGAGTTCGCGCCGTTGTTCGTGCCGACGATCCGACCGCCACCGAACGAGGCGCTTTCGAATGTCCCGTCATTATATACCAAAGAACCTGCGTAACGTGTGGGTTCGTTGTCGTCGTATCCGCACACTTCGATCTTCGTACCGTCGGAAAGATAGGTGTAGTACAATCCCATATCCCCTTCGGTATAAATCACCGTAGGCAAGTTAAGTAAATTATAGTAAATATAAAAGCCCGTCAAGGCGTTTCGCCGGATATTGTTATTGGAAATCGGCGTCGTGAATTTTCACGACGCCGATTTCTCAATCAAACATTAGCCTTCCCATAACTTTAAATTTTTGACCATTCCATATCAATGAATTCTTTTTGATCGTTATGGTATCATCAATCTCCCACAAATGATAAAGGCCAAATAAGTCATCTTGTAAAAAATCTACATAAAAGACATTGTTCTCATTATTTTTTACTTGATAAACTGATGTACGCAAATATGTATAGGCTCTTTCAGTTCTTAATTTGCCATCTTCGAATGCTACGAGCGCAATCGTTTCTATTTTAGGAAATTTAAGCTTTGATAACTTTAAAACACTACAATCTTTAGCGATCTTATAATTATTTCCATTGATTTGGATAAACAGGTTTGTTTCTAAAAAATAACGATCTCGATTTGGTAAAATAATTAAGCGATCCTCAATATCACATCTCTGTTCGAAAACTTTTATGGGAATACTGTCATGTTTTACTGAAATAAGCTGAACCTTATTATCACCTATTCTTTTCCATTGCCCATATGCCCATGTGCTTCCGCTAACGACGGAAAAATTGCGGTACTTAAATGTATTATTTACAGTCAACTGTAACAATTCAGAATAACTTTTGTAGTTTCCTATAATAGAATGTTGTGAAGTCGCACATGAAATAAACATCAATAATCCTCCAAATAATATCCCATATTTTAATACTCTCATAAATACTCTCATATTTTTTAATACACGTATTGACCATTACTGTTTTTTATCCCTTTTATCCAAGGTGCTGTTATGCCCTTCAATTTTGTAGGCCGACCTCCGTGATCTGAGAAAGGAAGAGTTTCATATCCAGCCAATACAGCTTGATTTTGATAAGCCTGAATTTCACGAGCCGGGGTACTAAGGCCACCCAATGCTTGTCCATTTTGATTTACTCTAAGATCTCCTAATGCAATCTGAGCTCCGTGAGTAGCTTCATGAACACGATTATAGAATGTCCCATTATTTCGCATCGTCGTCACTCCATCGGTATTAGTTGAAGTGAGTCCATCTTCATCCTCTACTGTTTCAAATGTGAAGATATTAGGATTATCTTCACTTCCCATTTTATCAATACCTTCTGAAAGATAGGTTAGATTATCTTGCTGTATATCTATTTCTGCTAATTTTTGTTTTTCTTTTGCAATTCGTTCTTCTTTCTTTTCCTGACTTAGTTTAGTGTTATCATTGATCTTATTAATTCGGTTATTTATCCTTTTTTCCTGACTTATTAATGCATTAAGAGCCGCGTTAATCGCGTCTTTAATTTGTCGGGCTATTTCTGCATCTTGAATAGGGTCATCCCACCTTTTTCCATCAAGATCAATTCTATTAATAGGATTATTTCCGCAGTAAGCATAGGGAGACACTTGAAATGAATATTCCGATAAAGGATCTTGCTGTAAGAAAATGCCCGTTTCAGAATCGTAGAACCGTGCTTCGAAGTCGGCATAGTTTACGACTTGACCTCGAAGATGCTGCTGCTCTTTTCCGGAAAAGGTATACCTATTATCCGAAGTCGGCATACCCGATTGCGTCCACTCTTTGCCGAAGGGATAGTAATCCTTGCGGTCGAGGTCTTCGCGGCCTGTCGGCGTCACCTTCGCCACGACACGTGTACTGCCCAGATGATCCGTCAGGAAATAGTGCACCTCCGAGTTCGCGCCGTTGTTCGTACCGACGATCCGACCGCCACCGAACGAGGCGCTTTCGAATGTCCCGTCATTATATACCAAAGAACCTGCGTAACGTGTGGGTTCGTTGTCGTCGTATCCGCACACCTCGATCTTCGTACCGTCGGAAAGATAGGTATAGTACAATCCCATATCCCCTTCGGTATAAATCACCGTAGGCAAGTTAAGTAAATTATAGTAAATATAAAAGCCCGTCAAGGCATCCCTATGGATATTGCCGTTGGCGTCGTATTCGTAGTCCGAGTTGCTTGTTTCGTCCTTAATTCGCTGATTACCAAAATATGAAAACCGATAACCCTTCATATCATCCGACGACAGACTCGACCTGTTCAGCGTAATAATATTGCTGTTTTTGTCATAGGTGATGCCATTTTCCACAAATTCGTTCGATGCACCGTACGAATCATCGAGATAGAGCTCCGTGTCGACAAGGCGTGCCAAATCGTCGTAAGTAAAGGCATAGAGGCGATTTTCACTGTCGTTATCGTTGTTGATAAGCCGATGTTTCCACCACCATGAAGAGATGTTTCCAGTGTAGGAGGCGCGATCGCTCAGATGTGATTCGGGATCGTGATAACGCAGCCGCATCTCAAACAGTTCGCTGGACTTCTCAGTGAGCCACCCCTGCATGTTGTAATCCATTGTCTCATGAATGGCATGTGCTCCCGTACCATAAGTCTTGCCGATAAGCTGTCCGAGATCGTCGTAGGTATAGGCGACCACGGCCTGCTCTCCGTCATTGAACTGCGCGGTCTCTTTCGTCATACGGTTGCGCGAATCGTATTCGAAGGTGCGGTCGAGCACGTCGGTCGTTCCGCCGTGGGTATAGCTTTCGCGTTGCGCCAGCAGATTTCCGATCAGATCGTATCGGCTGGTCGTGCGGAGAATATTGCCCTCGAAGTCGCATTCCACACGCTGGATCTCACGCCCTTTATAGTCGTAGTAGTAAGCACGGTGATATTCTCCGCCGATTGAGGAATCCGTAATCGCAGTCAACTTTTCATAGGTCGGAAGCCCCGTCGTCGAAGTATCGAGCAGTGTTTCGGGCTCGATACCCGTCAGATCGCAGGTCATGTCGGGAATCTCTTCAAAAGCCAAAGCCGCGGGCATCGTCGTCGGATACCGGTCATAGACATGCTGTGTCAAGATCTGCGATGCGGACGAAGAATAAAGTTGCGGATAAGAATTCGTATCGAATGACATTTGCAATGTTTCGCGTGTCTGCGGCGTCTGTGCGGAATCGGTGACGAGTTTCTGTGCTGTCACACGCCCCATGCCATCGTAATGGAAGGTGAGCCATTGATTCTTCTCACGCATCAATCCGTCTTGTATCATCATCGGCCGATCGCCCCGGTTGTAGACGATACACATCGGCTCGCGTCCCGGGAAACGTTTTTCATAGACCCGTCCCCACTCGTCGTAGAAATAGACGTAACAGTTCTGTTTGGCGAAATCGCTCTCCGGAGAAAAATTCGATCCGGCGGAAAGTAGGTCACTGCCTTTGGGTGTCACAACCCACGTAAGACGTCCGCAGTCGTCATAGACATAATAGGTGATTATATTCTCGGTGGCACTTCCGTTGCGCAGCTGCCGGTTTTCATAGACCATGCGGTCGTCTTTGTCCGTATACGTTACGACGACGGCGCCGTCTTCGTTCGTAGAGTGTGTGCCGGAGAGTTCATTAGCGGCATAATAACTGTCGGCTGTCAGCGAACGATCATCGGGATCGACACGCAGGCGAAGAACCGTCGATGCGGCATTACCCATATAAGAAGTCTGCATGGAACGGATATCAGATTGGTATTCCGCACCGGGTTTATGTGTGCGTAATACCCGATTCAGTGCCGAAGGTTCATATTCGGTACGAACATATGCACAGGCAGAAGCCGTTCCCAGTTCATATTTCGCTCTGTAAAAATTCTCCTGATGCAATATCGCTTCATCATCGTACCGCCCGTTATCGTTATCGCGAACATAAGGCAGGTATCGAAATTCTTCACGATACAAGCCATCGTAGGCAAACGGTTGCACGATGTTCTGCTGTTCGTCGCCACTGGCGTAAATTTGTACGTTTTGTGATGCATATCCCAATCCGTCGTAATAGTTTACATCATAAGTGATTTGTTCCTCCTCGGCGTCCCCGTGGTTGTCGTAGTTGAAGGTTCGTGTCAGAATCCAGTTCTGATCGTCGTCGAGAGAGAGCATTCCGGAGTCGTAACGGATGCCCTCCAATTCTGCAGAGTCGCTCAGACCATCCTCGGAGTAGGTAGCAACAATGCGATAGTAACCCGATGTAGCAGGAATCGAGAAACGTAACAGATCGCCGTTTCCTGTAAGACTTTGCAGGTAGCTGTTTTCCATATAAAGCGTATACGTTACGAATGGTTGTGTATATTCGACTGTCGCAATGATCTGAGAAGCCGCTTTGTCATATTTGTATGATACGGGAACCGTCCGAACCGATCCTCCGAAATCTTGAGATACAGTCGGTTTCCGCCCCGAAGTATTCATAAAACCCAAGGTGCTTTGTCTGAACTCATCCGTCAGATTGGGTGGGCAAGCGATTTCGATATATCCAAGTCCTAATTCTGTATCATAGCCATATGATAGTTGCATCCGCGAGTTCCATGTCGTAACGTTTCCTGAATTATGGTCCGAAATAGCCCTGTTGAGAAAAGCCAAGTCTTCTGAACTTGTAATTTGAATCGTTACACCATTGTCCTTGACATATGAATTGAAGTACAGGCGTTGCGTATTGCCACTCGCCTGAAAATTCATAGCCGTCGCATCGAAAGAATAGCGATATGCAAACGGATCGGAATAAACTACGCTGAACTCCGAACCTGCGAATTGAAATCCGAAATCCCCTTCGGGAAAAGCAGATATGTAATAGCAGTCACCTCCCGTACCGATAAACGTGTCGTAAATTTCCACGTCGTCTTCCGAATAGTATCGTAAAACATCATAGGTCACTCCGTCTTTTGTATCATAGATTGGAATCTCGATTTCCTCTCCCGGTTCGATAACAAACCGACGGTCGGAAGGCAGATCGGCCCAAGGTTCTTGCTGCTGATTTCGACATTCCTGCGTTAGGACAAAATATGGCCCATAGCTATACCCGAGATGTATGGAGCGCGAGAAATTTTCGTTGTTCTCGTCCAAATCGAACCATACTTCGAAAGTTCCGTCTGCCGGATTTTCGACAGAATTTACACGGATCCACGTAATACCGGCTGCCCGGAGCTGCGCATCGAGCGCATCCCAGATATCGCCTGTGCTGCCGAATTCTTCGCCGTTGTCGACTTGAAACATATAGCTGCGTGTATCCCACGACAGAGAAACCGTCCCTGTGTGAGGTGTACCCAGATCGGAGTGCCAAATAAATTGTGCAAATACGGATTGCAGACCGGTGAACAACAGCACCAGCAACAGATATATCTTTTTCATACTATGCGTCTGTTTATTGATTGTCGGTTACAATATGATAATCATAGGATTTCAATACCTTGCCTTTGTCATCGCGGATAACTTTCAATTTTCCGCTATCGTTGTATTCATAGTAGACCGAATGTCCCGAAGGATCGGTGATGCTCGTTATACCTACCAATGGTTTGTAAGTATAGGTCGTAACGATAAAATTTTCCTCCTCGTCATTTCGCAGCTGAGCCTCGACATCCGCAGGCAACGCTTCGGAATAGGTAGTTCCGATACCATATCCGAGCAAGATATTGTAAGTCGAATTTTCAACCTTGGCGACGATATGTCGTCCATTGTATCCCCAAAAATAGCAAGTCGTCTTACCGTTTTTATCGACTACCTGACGAGGATTTCCGTGTATATCGTAATGGCTGTATATACAATCGGGGCGATATTCAATATTCGGAGGAGTTACTCCCAATGTTCCTTTCCAAACTTTCGAAGGAGTGTAATGATCCTCTGCATTACTTTGCTGTTCATAATCAATTTTCATTGCAGAAATCACGTTTCCCTTATTGGTTTTAATAATCTCCGTAGGATAAGCCGGTACACGATCCAAATAAGAATACATTTCACGAATTTCATCTCCCTTGCTGTCTGTTTGTACAACGGCACTAGTTCTTCCTAAATCATTGACTAAATACTTTGTTTCATTGTTGTAGATTAACACGGAATCTTTATTGTATAATTCTGTGATCTTTTGATTTTGATATATGGCATTTGTTCGATATAAATGATTTACTGCCTGGCATAAATATGCTGTATATACATTAATAGGGTCTTCTGATTGATAGTAACCATATGAATAACTTTCATGTTTTACCGGGTGATCCATATCTTCGGCATATTCTGTTTTTGACCGAAGTTTACCACCTGTAAATGTCGAAGTAACCCTCATATATTCATTTATTTCTGAGGAAGGAGCTAACTCCATTTCAAGCCTCCAGTTATCAAAAGAATACAATCGATTATTCGAGATGGCTTCATAGGCTTCTGTGGGGAGTCCTCCATCGGAAAGCACTCCATCCGCAGAATGAAAGTTATATTCGGTAATAGAAATTGGTTTAATATCATTCGTTAGTTTCCTTATCTCTTCTACCACCCGTAAATATTCGATGTATGAATTTTGTGAGAATCCGATATTATTCAATGACGAAACAATTTCTCGATCAATAATAACTCCCGAAGAATATTGTTTACCTTCTTTATCTACTAAATATACTCCTTGTGAAGCTGCTGTATATTTAAAATAATACCCCGGATATTGCAATATTTTTCCAGAACTTTTGTTTGAATCATCTTTTTGGCAATAACTGAATTTGCGATTCTGTGTTTGTTTTCCTTCTTTAGAGTAAGTATCGATTTGCTTGATACGCAATCCCCCAACATTCGTGTTTTTTCCTTGATGAAATGCTGTATTTTGTTCATAAATGAAATTTGAATATCCCCCGGTAGGATAATGAAGCGCCTTTAACATTCCCATTCGAGTATGTGTTTCACTGGAAGGACGCAAAGTACGGAGATCTTCCGCTATGTCTTGCAAATCAGCAGAAGGAGTCTTCTTTGCATAAGTATCATTATTATTGAAATATCCATATTGATCGACCTTAAAAGTATGATCATGTTCGTATTGGGCCGTCTCGTCATAATAATCCATTGCATATTGCCCCACATCCGATAGATTAACTTTCTTCAAGAAGTAAACTAATCGATTTCCTGTTGTCTTAACATATTCACATGTGCAAGTCTTTACGGGACTTTCGTCTGTATTATTATAAACTTGTACTGAAGCTAAAAGAGAATTAAAATTGTATGTAAAAACAATATTGGCTCTATTCTCTATGATGATACTATCCAACAGATGTTCATGAACAGAATTGGAAACCGTAAATTTGGAAGGAGGCATATTTTGGGGATCCTGAATTTGATGTTCGGGAGGCAACTCGTTTCCCGAAATATTGGATAATACGATTTTGTCTATATTTATTACCGGTGTTATAGTTGTATAATCAGCTTGTTGTTTATTATATACAAAGCGTACTGTTTCTCCATTGGGAGCTTCGATGCGAGTTAGTTTCCAGGTAAAATTGAATCCAGTATCGAGAGAACTGGAAATGTCACTTTGAGTCTGACAGGTAATCGGGTATTCGAAGTAATATTTGGTTTTATTTCCTGTAATAATAACAAACTTACTTAAAGAAGGCTGTGAATTATCCATATCAAATTTTATTTCGAATTCTCCAGCTGGTGTGTTCGTATTGAAAACTTTTATTTGTCTATTAGGTTGAAGAATAAACGATCCAGAATAATCCATGAATTTAAAATGGAATATATCTGGCTCGGTTTCAATGCCTTGACGATCGTTATTATAGTTTACCCAATAAGGCATATACTCTTGTCCTGCGGCACCTGTATAGACAAAATTTAAAGAGTCTTGGGGAACCGAATTAAAATAGTTCTGAGCATATCCATCAATACGAACAGATCTGGCATAAACCCAAGAGCCGGGAACTCCATCCGGATATACTATTTGATCCCATTTGAGAGTTTCATTTTCGTTTGCTCCCCAACGCCAATCGAATGTTTCTTTTATCGCATCATCTCGAATACCACGCACTTCACGTGTAATTGCACCTCCTACATTGAGATACCAACCCATACCGACCACTCCTATACTTGCTCCTGGTTGAAAACCATTCGAAGCGTAATCAATGGAAATAGGAATTTTAAAAGCCGGATCATCATAAGTATAAATAGGAATATTTAACCCCAGTCTACCACTATAATAATCAATATTAGCATCACCGTATTTAATCATACTCCATACATCAGGAGATTGCGGCTTGAAATAACCGTCACTGAGTACGGCGTGCATGGCAATCGAGTTTGTACTGTTAGAATCTTGTGCATAGCTGGATTGTAAAAATAAAACTCCGAACAAAAGCCACCCAATACAAGTTCGAAATAAAAGAGAAGATCTTTTCATAATAAGGTTAGTATTAGACAATGATTGTTTTTGAAAGTATGATCGTGGCGGTCTGAACCGCTCGGAATGCCGAGCATATGCCGATGTAACAAAATTAAAATACATATTTCGACTCCGTTTGTTCAAACGGCATAATGTATATATTACACGTTGCTTGTTAAATTTCTGATTATCAATAGAAATCAAAAATATAATCTTATCAACGGAATTTCATTCCAGAAGTAAAATCGCAATCTATTGATAATAAGTACAATAGGAGCTAAACAATAAGTAAAGCGTATAAGTGCTTAATGTATAATACAATAAATAAAAATCGATCGAAATAGCTCTTCGATCGATTTTCATAAGAATAATGAGATGTCACAATAGCGACTTATGCAAATGATTGTATAAGGCAGGAAAAAATAAAAATTCCAGCTAATAATTTGCCGGATTGTACAATAATTTCTATCTTTGAAATAGACGATAATTATTATCGGGTTTTCTCTGTCTGCTCACAACTCAAAGACCAATTTCATTAATAGCGGTAGACAGCGAGGGAATCGTGCTATGCACGGCTCTTCGCTTGCTGCTATATGGTTTGGTCACCGGAGTTGGGGCAAACAAAGAGTCCGTGCATACTTTTTCGAGACGACAAATTGTATGCACTATGATTTTCATATTGTGTGCCATAATTATGTTGCAGGCAGGTATTCTTTACCGTTTATGGCAGCAACGACGGCAAGCCGAACTCTTGGCACGAAACAGATTGCGTTATATCGAGGAGTGGCTGGATTTGTTGTACTTATATAACAATGATCCTGTTTCATTTCATACACGTTGCAAGGAGCTTGCATCTGTTAAGCGGCTTTCGAATTATCATATCGTAAATGATTCGTTACGTTTGTCCGACTGTCGAAGACATCGCCGGAGCAACTTGACACCGGCAGAAAAGGAATTTCTATGTCTGATGGAAGCGGGATTCTCGAATCGGGCATTATGTGTTATTTTCCGGGTCGGAAAGGTCGGGTCGATCTACGTGAAACATCACCGGATAAAAGCAAAGATCGTAAATGTGACTAAATCTGTCGGCGGAGACTGAGGTATATGTCAGATTTTATCATTTTCGAATAAGACATATCGGGGTTATCCGGTGTCAACAACCGATAAATCTTCATGCATCATATTCTATTTTACTTTACTGATCCTTCGTCGCGTTTTTTCGGTTTGTTATAGGAATCGATCCTCAGAATTATAACGTGTATGGCACCTATGCTGGCAATCGGTTTTAAGAATTTCTTTGCCGTAACGCATCAATAATCCCATACTTTCATTATGTCTTGGACCTCTATGTCGAAGTCCTTTTTCATGGCAGCTATTCCTCGAACAGTCATCAGGTTTTCCCGAATTATGTACAAGGCAGAACAAGGTAAAAACAAGTGAAAGGCGTATGTATAGATTATTTTTCATCAACATATTAATATTCAGGTGTTTATGCATTAAAATGTAAGGTATATTCTTCGAAAAATCAATCAAAAGCCACCTTATCTTTGTTTGCAAACGAACACCGTCTATGCAAACATTGTCTTTTTATCCGTGTCGTCGTCTCCGCGGCTTTTCGCTGCCCGAGCTGTTGGTCGTGCTGGTCATCATCGGTATTCTGGTGCTGATCGCGCTGCCGAATCTGATGCCGTTGATCTCGCGAGCCAAGGCCACCGAAGCGCAGCAGCAGCTTACCTACCTGCATACGTTGCAGCGGTCGAATTTCTACACGTATTCGCGCTATTCGTCATCGTTGGACGAGCTGGGCTTCGAGCAGTCGCGGCTGGTGACCGACGGCGGTCAGGCCAACTACCTCGTCGAGATCGTCGAGGCTTCGGAGCACGGATTCCGCGCCACGGCGACTGCCGTCGTGGATTTCGACGGCGACGGAGTTTATAATGTCTGGGAGATCGACCAGGATAAAAACCTGCGCGAGACGGTCAAGGATTGACCGGCCGCCGCGGGGCAAGGTATCTGCCTGCACCCGCCTTCCTACGCAGCTATCCCGTATTGCCGAATACCCTCTAACAACCCTCCGATGTTCCCTGCTCCCTATCCATACCTTTTGCTGTTTCTGCCTGCCGCTGTACTGGCCCGCGACGATTTCCGCACGCGACGGGTGGACGCGTCGTGGCTGGCGGTGCTAAGCGCGGTTTCTGTCGGGGTGAGCTGGCACACGCTCGGTTGGCGGACGATGTTGCTGCAAACGGCAGGCAATGCCGCGCTGCTCCTTTTATCGGGAACGGCTCTCTTCGGCTACCTCCGCCTGCGGCGGCTCGCGGTCAGACACTCCGTCGGCTCCGGCGATACCCTCTTCCTGCTTGCCGTCGCACCCCTGTTCGCACCGACGGAGTTTCTGAGGTTTCTGATCGCCGCCTGCGTCGTCGCCCTCCTCTGGTGGGTCTGCTGCGGCCGTCGTCGTCGCACGATCCCCTTCGTCGGCGCAGCCGGCATTGTGCTCATCGGCTGGGCCGCCCTTCAATTCCTCCGCTTATGGCCGTAACCCCGACACATATCCCCACGGAAATCCTCCGCCTGCTCACGGCGCAGGAGGCCGCCGAGTACCGCCTCGTGCCGTTCGCACGCGAGGCGGGCAGGATACGCTGCTACGGCGAGACGGGACATGACTACACGGCCGCTGCCGAGGAGTTGGAGGTACTCTACGGCTGGCAGGTCGAAGTCGTGCCGATCGCCGCCGATGACCTGCAACGGCTTTTGCTGCAACATTACCGCCCCGGAGCACAGACGGCAAGCGCCGCCGCAGGCCGCACGGCCGAGATCGGACAGGGGCGGCAGTTCCTCTTCGCGCTGGTGGGCGAGGCGCTGCGCGACAACGCCAGCGACATCCACCTCGAACTCTACGAACAGCGCTGCCGCATCCGTATGCGCATCGACGGCAAGCTCGCCGAGCGTTACGTCGTCGAGCGGGCACAGTACATGCCGCTTGTAAACCAGATCAAGATCCTCGCCTCGCTCGACATCTCCGAGAAACGGCTGCCGCAGGACGGGCGCATCGGCTACGACCGCGACGGTGAGAAGTTCGACGTGCGCGTCTCGACGCTGCCGACGATCTACGGCGAGAAGGTCGTGCTGCGACTGCTGACCCGCCGCGTCGAGCTGCTGGAACTGCGCAACCTCGGCTTCTCCGCAAGGCAGTACGAGGACTACTGCCGCGCCATCGCGCGGCCCTTCGGCATGGTGCTGATCTGCGGCCCGACGGGCTCGGGTAAGAGCACGACGCTCTACGCCACACTGCGGCGGCTGAACGCCCTGACGGACAACATCCTCACGATCGAGGATCCGATCGAGTACACGCTCGAAGGGGTCAACCAGATGCAGCTCAAGGAGGAGATCGGCCTTACGTTCACCGCCGCACTGCGTACCTTCCTGCGGCAAGACCCCGACATCATCATGCTGGGTGAGATCCGCGACGGGGCGACGGCCGAGATGGCCGTGCGGTCGTCGCTGACGGGACACCTGCTCTTCTCGACGATCCACACCAACACGGCCTGGGGCGCCGTAGCCCGTCTGTCGGATATGGGCGTACACCCGTACCTGGTGGCCGATACGTTGGTAATGACCGTCGCGCAGCGTCTCGCGCGCCTGCTCTGTCCCCACTGCAAACGCCACGCGGAGGCGACCGATGAAGTGCGGCACCTGCTGCCCGGCATAGCGATCGACCGCTATTGCGAACCCGTGGGTTGCGAACGCTGTTTCTACACGGGCTATGCGGGCCGGCGGGCCGTCTACGAGGTGATCCCGATGGACGACGAGCTGGCGGCTGCCGTACGCTCCGGCCGCACCGACGTCGCACCGCTGCTGGCCGAACGCGGCATACCGTCGCTGCGCGATGCCGTCGTCGACCTCTTCCGACGCGGCGAGACCTCTCTCGACGAAGTGATACCCCTGTTGAACTACTGATCCAAGCCTATGAAACGACGATACACGCTTGCGTTTTTACTTCTTTGCATCCTGCCTGTGCTCTGTCCGGCACAGCGGGCCGAAATACCCGCTGGTGTGAACCCGTCTTCGGATTCGCTCCATCGGACGGTTGCACCGAATCCGCCGTCCGACCCCGACTCTTTGCGTCTGTCGCGTATCGACTCGGAATTGGCGGCACTCGTCGGGCGCGACTCGACGTTCCGGCGGGAGGTTGATGTCACGTCGGGTCGGTTGTCGCTGTCGGAGCTGCTACGCAATATCGCGCGCGCAAGCGGCGTGAACGTGTCGGTGCGCAGCGTGGAGAAGATCCCCGTGTCGTGTAACTTCCGCCGGGCCCGTGTGGACGATCTGGTACGCTTTCTCTGCCGCGAGTATCGGTTGGACGTGGCCGCGTCGGGCAACATCCTCTCGATCTTTCCGGCGGCAGCGCCGACGGTTCCGGCACCCGATCCCGACGTCGCCTACGCGGCCGCCGACACGACGCTCACGTACGACCTGCGCGGCGAACGTCTGATCGACGTGGCGAAGAAGATCGCACGGCTCTCTGCGCGCAACGTCATCGTCCCCGAACCTTTGTACGACTGCAAGGTCTCGGGCTACGTGCGTCGTATGCCTTTCGACGACGCGCTGCGGACGCTCGCCGCGGTCAACGGCCTGCTTGCCGAACGGGATGCACAGGACGTGTGGACGCTGTGGCGCGAGGAGCCGGCCGCGCAGGGCGGCAAGGCGTCCGCAGGCCCCGCCTATATGCGCCGGCGGCAGTTCACGCCCAACGAACTGCGTGTGGACTCGCTGGGGCGCATCACGGCCCGCATCGCGCGGGGCAACGTGCAGGACGTGATTCTCGACCTGTGCGACGAGTTGGAGCTGAACTACTACTTCCAGTCGCCGGTGAACCTCACGGCGGGCGTCTGGGGGGACGGGACGGATTTCGAGACGCTGCTCTCGGTGCTGCTCAAAGGCTCGCCGTACAGCTATTACACCGAACGGGGCATCTGGATCTTCGGAGCGGCCGCGTCGGACGGTCTCTCGTCGGCGACGGTCCTTCCGCTCGTCTACCGCTCCGTGTCGAAGGTCGAGGAGATCATCCCCGAAGCGCTGAAACAGAACGTCGCGGTGAAGACCTTCCCCGATCTGAACGCCCTGATCCTGTCGGGCGACCGGCGCGACGTGGCGCGTGTGGAGACCTTCCTGCGCTCGGTGGACAAACCCGTTCCGATGGTGACGATGGAGATCCTGATCGCCGACGTCACGAAGAGCAGGATCCACGAGATCGGTCTGGGGGCCGGCGTGGGCGACAAAGCGGTGAAGACCTCCGGAACGCTTTCGCCGGGCGTGGACATGACTTTCAGTTCGGGGGCGGTGAACGATCTGCTCGGACGCATCCGGGGCACGGTGAATCTGGGGCGCGTGACGCCGAACTTCTACCTGAGCCTGCAAGCCTTGGAGGAGGACGGGGTGGTGCGTCTGCTCTCCACGCCGAAGCTCTCGACCCTGAACGGCCACGAGGCGACGCTCACCAGCGGCGAGACGCAGTACTACAAGGAGGTGCAGAACAACTACTACGGCACGCAGAACCCCATCTCGTCGGAGTCCTACCAGTGGAAGTCGGTCGATGCGAACCTCTCGATCAAGGTCACGCCCTACGTGTCGGAAGATCGGCAGATCACCCTCGAAATCGAGTTCGAGCAGACGGAGTTCACCGACCGAAACGTCGAGGACGCTCCGCCGGGGACGGCCACGCGGAGCTTCAAGTCGATCGTCAAGGTGCAGAACGAGGAGATGGTACTCCTGGGCGGCCTGGACCGCAACACGATGGAGAACTCCTCGCGCGGTGTGCCGTTCCTGGCGCGCGTGCCCGTCATCAAGTGGTTCTTCGGCAAGGAGAAGCGCAACAAGGTCGAACGTACGCTCAATATCTTCATCAAACCCACGGTCGTAGAATGAGATTAAAATCAATACGATCCCATGATCCGCATTGCACCGGAGACGGACGCAAATCGAACGACGGTTCGAACGCCCGGAGCGGGTGTGCGAAACAGCGCAGTCTTTCGTGCCCGCTCAGTAAGAACCGTCGTTCGATTCCGGCGGAGGTGCCTTGCGGACACTTTTGGCTCCACCTTTTCGTGTGAAAAGGTGGAAAGGATGTCGCCGTACTCGATCTTTTCGTCCTTTTTACCGGAACAAAAGGGACATAAAAGAATAAATAAAAAATGAATCTTTTCCCTTATATCCTCGGCCCCGTCTGGGTGTTGGACGTCACGCTGACATCCGACGGCCATACGATCGCGGCATGGCGCTGCAAGATGGGCGGCGAACCGCAGCAGACGGTGTACGACGCGGCGGCGGTGGCCAAAGGGGTCGCCGTGGTCACGGTCTCGGGCCACGGCACGATCGTAAAGCCCGCCGACTCGCAGCTCGCCGCGCGGGTGCGCGACGACAGGGCGACCTTCCTGTGGAGTGAACACGACGGCCGGATCGCCTTCGTGCGGCGCGAGCGGCTGCAAGGAATGCTGACCGAGTTGTCGGAGGCCGGCATCCATCCGCAGCGGATCGAGGTCTCCGCGCCGCCCGATACTGCGGCCGGGGAGCTTCTCGCAGGACTCGGCTGGCGGCAGCTGCTCCGCCCGACGGCCGAGGGTTCGTCGCTGGCGCAGGCCGTCGTGCGGCGGGCGGCACTGCCGGTGCTGGGACTTTTTCTTTGCCTGCTGGCAGCCAATGCCGCCGTCGCCCCGTCGCTGAACACCCGCCGCCAGACTTTGCAAAAGGAGCTCTCGGCGCGCGAACGCACGGCTTCGACCGCAGCCGATGCTACCGACCGGCAGCGGGCCTTGCTGGCAGAGTTCTCCGCACGTCCCGCAGTATCCCGCGCCGTCGTGTGCGACCGCATTGCGGAGGCCGTGCCGGCGCAGGTCGTACTGACGCGGCTTGCTGTCGAACCGCTCACGAAGCGTTTCGAGGCGGGGAAGCCCTTGCAGCGGCAGGAGCGGACGGCTGTCGTCGCGGGCACGGCTCCGGCGGCGGGCGACGTCTCGACCTTCGTCGAGCGCCTCGCGGGGGCGGCGTGCTGCCGCACGGTACGACTGACGAACGTCGAACGGGAACGCGATGCCGAACGGCTCGCGTTCCGCATCGAGATCGGACTATGAACCTGCCGTACAGATACCGGGGTCTCGGCCTCGTGGGGCTGCTGGCCCTCCTCCTGCCGTGGGCGGCGTGGCATTTCGCCCTGAGCGATACCTTCGGCGCGTGGCGGGAGTGCGGCCGGCTGGAACGGCGGCTGGATGCGCTCGCCCCGACGACACCGGCGACCGGAGCGACCGTGCCGGCTGCCGTCGAAGCCCCCGAACTGATCCTCTCGGGCGGGCTGCTCGACTCGGTGCGGCGCTTCGCTCCCGCCGGCGTGCGCGCGACGGGCTATGTGCCGGTGACGACGTTGCGGCAGGACGGGATCGAAATTCATACGGCGCAACTGACGCTCACTGGGCCGTTCGCCGAGCTGCTGCGCACGGTCGAGACGCTCGAACGGCGTCTGCCCGCCTGCCGCCTGCGGTCGGCCGAGTGGCAGACCGCGACACGGCCCCGCACCCGCCGCACGCAGCTCACACTGACGCTCTACATACAACAACTGACCTTAATAACCGAATCGAAATGAGAAGATACCTGATCTATTTCCCGCTTCTATTCCTGATGGTCTCCTGCGAAATCATCGAGGAGGATATCTCCGGCCGTGCGGTGACGACGATCGCCCCGGCGGACGACGCGGAGGTTCCTGCGGGCGAGACGCTCTTCCGCTGGCGGGCCGTCGACCGTGCGACGGGTTACGAATTGTGCGTCGCTACCGAGGGGCGGATCGTCGCCGACACGCTCCTTGCGGCCGATACGCTGGGCCTTGCACGCAGCTACGGCTGCCGGTTACGGCTCGAAGCGGGCCGTTACGAATGGACGGTCGCGGCCTTCAACTCCGGTTACGAGACCTCCTCTCCGGCGTTGCGGCTCACGGTCGCCGAGGAACCCGTACCCGAGGAGCCGGAGAAGTCGGACAATCCCGAATCCGCCGAACCGTGAAATCGCGCTGGACGACCTGTCTGCTGCTCGCAGCCGTCGTGGCGGTCTGGGGCGTCGTGGCGTGGCGGATCCTCGCGCCGGCACGACCCGCCGCGCCGGATGTCCGACCCGCGACCGACACTCCGGCGGTACCGCAGATCGTCGCCGAGACCTTGCGGCTGGACTATCCCGACCCCTTCCTGAAAGGCGTGGCCGCTCCGACACCTGCCGCACGGTCCGTCGTGCGCCGCCTGCCGCCTGCCGGAAAAGCCGAACCGAAACGCCGCGAGCGGGTGCAGCTCTCGCACCTGGCGACGGTGACGGCCGGCGGGCAGGCGCTCCACATCCTGACGATCGGCGGCAGACAGTACGAACTGAGCCTGCGCGACACGGCTGCGGGATTCCGCCTGACGGGCGCCGACCGCGACTCGCTCTATCTCGAACGCGAAGGGACGGTCTACGGCGTAAAACGCTGCGACGAATAGATGAAACTGCATACGACATACCTCGAAGGGGCCGTGCTGCCGACGGTCGTAGTCGCGGCGCTGGTGATGCTCACGGCGACGCTGGGGCTGCTGGCGCTGTGGGAGCAGGAGACGCTGCTCTTCACGCGCACGCAGCGGCTGCGGCAGGCGCGCGCCGACGTCGAATCGGCCGCCTTGCTCTACCGCCTGCATCCCGACGAACGGGCTCTGACCGCTGCCGGAGGTTATCTGCTCTACGACTCCCTGCCGCAGTCGCGCATCTTCGTGCGCCGCGAGCCGTGGGGCCTCTACGAACTGCTGCACATCACGACGGCCGACTCGCTCGTCGCGAGCAGCCGCATCGTCGGTGCCGAACCCGATCCCGCACGGACGCTCTTCTACGCCGACGACCGCACGGCCGTCACCCTCGCAGGCGACACGCGTCTGCACGGGACGCTCCGCCTGCCGCAGAACGGCCTGACCTACGGCCGTGTGGGAGCGGAGTTTTACCGGGGAGAGGAGGTTCCCCGCACGGCGATCCGCAGCTCGGCAGCGATGCTTCCCGCACCTTCGGCTGCCGTCGCGGCACGGATCGGCGCACTCTTCGCTTTCGCGCAGCAGCTGCCGGCCGCCGGCGATCTGCCCGACAGCCTCGGCATATCGTTCCGCGATCCGACCGTCGCCCTGCGCCTCGGCACGGCCGAGATCGGCGGCTGCACGCTGCGCGGGCGGATCGTGCTCGCAGCCGACGAGCTGCGCATCGACTCTGCCTGTCGGCTGGGAAACGTATTGGTCTGCGCACGCAAGATCACGGTCGGCAGCGGAGCCCGCATCGCGGCGCAGCTCTTCGCCCGCGACACGGTCGTCGTAGAGCCGTGCGCCGTGCTGGAATATCCGTCGGGCATCTACGCCGGCCGGTACGCCGAACTGGGCGACCGTGCGACGGCGGACGGCTATGTCATCGTCCGCGACACCGTGCGGCACAAGAAGATGGCCGCCTCCTACCGCCAGTCGCGCACGGCACGTGTGCGGGGGCTTCTTCATGCGGATGGCGCGGCGCAGGTGCAGGGGATCGTCGCGGGGTGTGCGGAGCTCAGACAGGCCGTCTACTTCTCGCCGCAGGGATACTACAAGGATATGCTCTACGACCTTACGCTGCTCGAAAATTCCGCCACGGCGCAACCGCTGTGGCACGGCGGCGCCGAGGCCGTGCGCAGAAAGGAGGCCGTATGCGTCGAGTAAAACGGGCCTCGGGCGGAAGGCTGCGCGCGGCCTCGCTCGTCGAAGCCGTCGTAGCGGCGGTGGTGCTGCTGATCGTTTTCACGGCGGCAATGGAGCTGCTGCCCCGTCTGACGCTGCGCGGGGACGATGCGCTCGCAGTCGCCGAAGCCGAATACCGGGCCATGTGCGCCTTCGACAAATACGGATCAGGCGTATGGCCCGCGGGCACGTACGTCGAGCGGTACGGCGGAGGCGAAGCGACGGTGCGCGTGGAGCCGTATCGGCAATACCGTGACGTGCAACTCATAACGATCGAAGTCCGCATCGACGGCAGCCGCAAACGGATCGTACACAGACAGCTGGTGGAATGCGCCGAGTGAAACATACGCTGCGCGGCTCGACGCTGGCCGAAACGCTTGTGATGATGCTCGTGGCGGGAATCGTCTTCCTGGCCGCCATGGAGGCCCTGACGCTCGTCTCGCGGCTCGTGGCGCGACGCGCGGCCGTGCTCGTCGAGGCGGGACGGCAGCACGACGGAATCTTCCGCCTCGGGCAGCTGCTCACAACGGCCGACAGCGTCCGCGGCGCAGAGGGCGGAGGCACAGGCGAGCTGCTGTACCTCTATCGTGCAGGAGGCGAGACGACACTGACGACGCGCGACTCCGCGGCGGTGTTCGTCGCGGGGGAGTTCCGCGATACGCTCCTGCGTCGTGTCGGGCACATGCGGCTCCTACGCTGCGACGCGGCGGCCGATACCCTCGAAATCGACGTCGGGGGCCATATGCTCAAACTCCCCGTGCCGCAGCCCGCACGGGAAAGCTACGGACGAAGAATCGCTGAAATCGAAAAGGATCATGGATACGAAGAGCCATAAACTGACGGACGCCCGACGCGAGATGTTCTACGCCGAGCTGCATGCGCTGTTGACGGCCGGTCTCGATTTCTCGGCGGCATTCCGACTGCTCATCGAGGGCGAGGGCGACCGCCGGACGAAGGCGCTGCTCGAAGAGCTCTACGCCGCCGTCGTGCGCGGAGAGACGCTCGCCGACGCCATGCGCCGAAGCGGGGCATTCCGCCCCTTGGAGTGCGGCGTGGTGCGCATCGGCGACGAGACGGGACGTCTGGCCCGGACACTCGACTTCCTGCGCGACTACTACCGCAAGCGGGCCGCGCAGCGGCGCATGGTCGCCTCGGCCGTGAACTATCCCGTCGTCATCCTCGCCGTGGCGGCGGCCGTCGTGGCATTCATGCTCTCGGTCGTCGTACCCATGTTCGAGGAGGTATATGCGCGTATGGGAGGAGAGCTGCCCGCGCTCACGAGGGGGATCATCGCACTCTCGAAAGCGTTTCCCGTCTATGCCGCCGTCGCGGTCATCGCGGGAGGGGGACTTTATCTGCTCTACCGCGCCAACCGACAGCGCGAGGAGGTGCAGCGCTGGCGCGCGGCGATCCTGCTCCGCCTGCCCGTCGCGGGTGAGATCATCCGCAAGAACATGCAGGCGCAGTGCTGCAAACTTCTCGACCTGCTATGCGCCGCGGGCGTGCCCCTGCTCGCCGGCGTCGGAATGCTCCGCGAGGTCATCGGATTCCACCCCTACCGCAAGTCGTTCGACGAGATCGCGCGACGGCTCGAACGGGGCGATGCCTTCGCCGAAACACTGGCCCGATTCCCCGATCTCTACGACCGAAAACTCACGGCGCTCGTCCGCGTCGGAGAGCAGACGAACCGCCTGCCCGAAATGCTCCGCAGGCAGGGTGAGACCCTCACCGAAGAACTCGAATACGCAATCCGCCGCATGGGTGCTATGCTCGAACCCGCACTTATCCTGCTCGTCGGAATTCTCGTCGCCGTGATCCTGATCGCCATGTATATGCCCATGTTCTCCCTCGGAGGAATCATGGGGTAGTAAATACGAATACCAATCCTCTTTATTAACCTGAATCCAATTGCTTATGAAATGAACATTGTAGAGATGATACTCGGCCCCGAGTACATACCGCGATGACAAACCGGAAATCCTCCGCATGCCTAAAACTACCAAACCCAAACATTACGAACCATGAAACGAATTCTCAACTTCTTCATCCTGCTCCATGTTTTCTGGACATCTGCGAGCTATGGACAATCATCCGAAGATGATAATGATCAGTATGTCGTGCGAAACGCCAGCCCTATCGTACCGGCATCCCCCAATGCCTCGTCATTGGGAATTTATGGAAACATTCCGGTCGGTCATTACACCGGAATTCCGGAAATAAAGATTCCCCTCTATGAAATCGAGACACGCGATTTTACCCTGCCGATCACGCTTTCGTATCATGCGTCGGGGATTAAGGTCGCCCAGGAAGCGAGTACCGCAGGCTTGGGATGGGCCTTGATTGCCGGAGGATGTATTGCCCGGGAGATAAGGCATATGGATGATTTCGGATCCGGCGGCTATTATTCCGGTCCCTCTCTCCCGGAATGCACCGAATCCAACGATGCCTCAAACCCGGAAGATATAAGGTATCCCAATTACTTAAACAAGACGTTCGATTCGGAACCGGACATTTTCACCTACAACTTCAACAATATGTCCGGCCGATTTTTCTTCGAGCAGAATAAGGACCGCGAGACGGGTCCGGAATATCGCGCCGAGGCGATTATCGCCAATAAAAACACGTGGTTGAAAATCGTTTGTCATAGATATTATGAGGGCGGATATTTCATCCGATTCGAGGTTTTCGACGCATACGGCAATACCTATCTGTTCAAATCCCGGGAGCATACGAGACCTTATATTCGTAATTTAACAGAATTTCCGGGAGAAGAACACATGAATCGATACGATCAACAGGACTTTGATCCGGTAGAAGGCAATGACGGAAATGCAACAACCGCATGGTATCTGGATGAAATCATTACGACGAAGAAAGATACGATCAGATTCGAGTATGAAACGGAGAAACTATTCAGTTCGGTCGGAGTGAACGAGACGGTCGGCCAAATAATGGCAGTACACAGCGGTCCGAGGCCATTCTTTTCGACACCCCCGCCTTCGTTCAAGCATTATAATTTAACCTATTTGGAGCGCGATCAACTGCTGCTGAAAAAAATCACTTTCAACCGTGGAGAGATAGATATATCGTATACGGATCGAGTGGATATTGCCGCTGCGGACTGGGAACCCAAAGCAAAAAAAATAGATCGGCTGACAGTGAAGAATATCTCCGGCGACAGAGTTCTCGATGTGAGGTTCGGGCATTCGTATTTGGGGACCGTCGTCGGCAATCCGGAACATGCGGACCATCGGGAACGAGAGCAAACGGCCCTGAATTGCCGGCTGCTGCTTGACAAGATATCCATATTCCGGAACAATGGAGAGTTGGATCGGAATTATGTGTTTTCATACAACAGGAACCCCCTGCCGCCAAAGAATTCAAGCAGTACCGATCATTGGGGATATTACAACGTAAATTCCAAGTCGACTTCCGACCAGACCTTTCATTATGCACCGTCATACTACAGAACTTATAGAAATTCCGAAGGACAAATCCAAACCGGAATATGGAAAGGCATCAACAAGAACTCGTGCTCGGACCGAAGTCAATACGGCGTCCTGACTTCGATAAAATTTCCGACCGGTGCAGAAACGCATTTTGAGTATGAGTTGAATGATTTTAGTAACGGCTTCAAGGATTCGGCCGACTCGTTGATCCGATCCGGAGGCGGACTGCGCATTAAAACGATATGCGATCTGTCGGATAAAGGCGATACGATATCGGTAAGAACATTTGCATATACGGATGAAACCGGAAAATCTTCCGGTACTTTGATGTCGGTACCGGAATATCACTACAAGGTTACGGCAGGCGATGCGTCGGATGTGAGCGCGGTCTGGGGGTCATATATATACGGAACTTCGCATTCCTATCGGCCGATCACCGGATCGGCTGCCGGAATGCATGTCGGATACTCCGTTGTCACCGAAAGAAATATCACGAACGGAGTAGATAATGGATATGTAACCTATCGGTTTGAAAACCATGCAGACGGCAACAACGGTTTGGAGGATCTGATCATACCTGATTTTCCGACGATTCCGGCATTGGACAACGGTTTGCCGAAAGAGATCAAATATTATGACAATCAGAATAATCTGGTCAAAGCAATCGTATTCTCTCACCATCAAGTAGAGCAAACCAGTATCAAAGGTATGATGTGTCACTCGCTTTGCAGGTCGAATAGCCCTCTGAACATCAAATTCTACGACCTGTATTCCGAGAGATGGGAAATGTATGAAAAGACTGAATACCAATATTTTCCGGATAAGGTAGCCATCAAGACGGAATATGATTACAATGACGGGAATTGGCTGCCTAAGGAGGTGTCGCGGAGTGTGATAAGCGGAAACAGCGAGGGTCATTATCTCACCCGCTTCACCTATCCGACGGATCTCGGCGGACAGTTGAAGTATTTGGTCGATGCGAACATGATCGGAGTTCCAGTCGAAGTTACCGAATATAAAAACGGCAATATCGTATCTGGCTCTAAAACAGAATTTACTCAAGTAAATTACTCCTATCAGCCTCGAGTTTATTACAAACTCAATACGAGTTCCGGAGATTATTACACGCAAATCATCATGAATTACAATCATCCGTATGGGAACGTATACCAATTGATGAGAAGCGATGGCGTGCAGACAACGTATCTGTGGTCTTATAACAGGCAATATCCAGTTTTGGAGATTAAGAATGCGAGCTATCAACAGGTTTATGACGCATTGGGTAGATCGGCAGTTAATGCTATCGAGAATTACGACGGGAAAAGTTCCGACGTGCCGGATTTTCAAGCCTATGGCGCCCTTCTTCGCAGTCGCTTGCCGGATTCCCGAGTTTCGGTATACACCTATAAGCCGTTGGTCGGATGTACCAGTATAACAGACCCTTCAGGTCGAACGACGTATTATAAGTATGATTCGGCCAACAGGCTATCCGAAATCCGGGATGATCAAGATACAGGGAATCTTTTGCAAAAATTTGAATATCATCTGAAAAATAATTAGGGGGATCGGTTATGAAGAGAATAATAGTTTTGTTCACGATCTGTTCGTGCATCTGTGGAATGTCGTTCGCACAAACGGCGGCGCTCAATGGCGGTAGGATCGAGCCGCGTCAGCTCACCGTCCAAGATACGACCTCGGTTATTCTGTATAGCACCGAGGCTGCATCGGGAGGCTCTGCTCCAATCGTATACTCATGGGAATCGAGTGCAGATGCTCTTGCGTGGTTTTCTGTTCCCGACGCAACCTCGGAATCCTGTGAGTCGCGGCCTGCGTCCGGAGGCATTTATTATCGTCGAAAAGCCACTTCCGGGGATCGGATCGCATACTCGAATACGGTGGCACTCTCCGCAAACAACGCAATCGGAGTAACGAATGACACCAATTACATCGTAACCTATACCTACACGGCAAAAAACAATGCGTCCCATGTCGCGGATGTCGATTACTATAACGATACGGGGCATCCGGATCAGAACATACAGGTTGGCGCTGCGCCGGACGGGCGAAGTATCGTCACCCCCTTTTACTACGATGCCAAGATGCGTGAAAGCCGTAAATACCTGCCGTATGCTGCGAGCAGCTCTTCGGGGCTTTATCGTTCGGACGCCTTTTCGGAACAGGCCCAATATTACAACAGTCTCTATGGAGAGGGTGCTCATTCCTATATGGAGCATCTGTATGATAACTCACCGCTGAATCGGAAGGTGGGTTCTTACAATGCCGGAACGGTTTTCCGTACAGAAGACAGGAAACAAACGGTCACTTATGATACAAACGCAGAAAACGAGGTGGCGTATTTCACCGTCACGGCGCAAGGGCTGTCGTTTTCGGGCTTTCATCCTCCTCATACGCTGTTCAAGACCACGGAAACGAACGAGGACGGTATCGCAGTAGCGATATACAAAGATTATATGGAGCAGACCATCCTCGAACGTACTGTCGGTATGTCCGACAGTACTACGACGTACGATACCTATTACGTCTATGACGATCGGGGCAACCTCTGTTATGTGTTACCGCCCGAACTGAGCAAGACGATCGAAGGGCGAAGTCCCGGAACGTTGCCGGATACGGCAATCGCTGAACTGGCCTATGTCTATAAATACGACGGTCGCAAGCGGTGTATCGAAAAACGTATGCCCGGCACAGATCCGGTCTATATGATCTACGATAACAATGACAGACTGGTGATGAGCCAGAACGGGAATATGCGCAAACAAAATCAATGGGTTTACACCGAATACGACCGATTGGATCGTCCCACCCGCCAGAGTATACTCGCGAGTGCAGAGGCCGTCGCACCGTCGACGCTTCAACAAGATTATGACAAGTCTTGGGAAAATTCGTACACTCCGCTGAACTCCGGTTTTACGGAAACCGCCATGCTGTCGGTGACAGTATACGATGCCTATGTCTACGAGGACGAAATGGAAATCATTCCGATAAACCGCGTCCCCGTCGGAACGAATATCCGGGGCTGGACATTCAGAATAACACGTATGGACATGCAGCCGGAATCACCCGTCGACGTAATTTACAGTATGGACATTAATGGAAAAGAGTGGATGGTCATAACTCATTATGACGGTGATAACGTGGGGGTAAGCTGTAATTCGAGGATCGATGCGACAGCAGAATCTTTGGGCCTATTATGCGACGGCGGTTGGTCGTTACCCGATGACGAATATACATTCACCATCAAGGACGATCAGGACTATATCGTGACGAAGAACGATCTTCCCGAGGGGAATGATCAAGAATGGGGCTTCGAACGAGTCGTAAGAATCCGCCCGCGTTGAAAACATCCCGATCGTACCCCATATTAACCTAACAACGATTACAATCATGAAAAATAAAATATTGACCTGGTTGGCTCTGTCTGTAATCTTCTGTCTGTCGAGTTTCGAAACGAAGGCTCAGAGTGTATATATTCAGGATATCATTGAATATATCGATAAAAACGGACAAGAATTCGATGCTCTGATTGGCGTTCGAGGGATTCGCTATACAGAGAGCCTGAATCTCCCGAAAGTGACGGTACTCGAAGGCGATTACATCGTGATGAAGGCAACGAGTTGCACGTATGTAGAATCCGTAGAAGGGGGACATCTCTACAAGCTGCATCTTGAAATCGCTCCGGCCATGGACTTCGGGGAGAGACTGAGGAGTCATATTGAGTTTACCTTTGATTTAGAATATGACAGATGGTGTTCTGTGGACTTTTGGACGGTACAGCCCGGATTGAGCATAGGTGAGATCACTCCTTCCGAACAAGATATAGCCTACCGACAGTCTCCTCAAATCCTGACCTATTCATCGGATGACCGCCCATCTATTCAATCCGTCCAATGGCAGCAAAAGGACGTCTATACCAGTGACTGGATAAATATTTCCGGAGCAAACAGCTACACCTATTCTCCCAGACCGCTGTCCCAAACGACGGAATTTCGCGTTGTCGCGAGAAGCAAAGGCGCCGATATCGAGCATACGGAGCCTGCAATCGTTCGCGTGAGCCCCCAGTTGGTCGGCGGGACCGTATCGGGAGACCAGACGATCTTTCCCGACGGCATCCCGTTGCCCTTCACCAATTCAACAGCGGCTTTCGGGGGCAGTTCGGACATCACCTATCAGTGGCAAGCTAAAACCGAGCAGGGGAATTGGACGGATGTTCCGAATGCGAAGGGGTTGAGTTATGATCCGCCGGCATTGACGACTACGACCAAATTCCGTCGCAAGGCCGTCTCCGGCGAGGAAGCCGCATACTCGAACGTGGTTACCGTATCGGTCAGAGAGCCGATCGCGGAGTACCTTTCGTTCCGACCGATCGCAGGCGTCGTCTCCGAGGAGGATCGGGATATGCGTACCGCGGGGTTAAAAACATACGAAAAGATCGGAATATTGGGGGCCGATACAGACGTCGGGAAATTCATCGAGCGGGCTTTCTATTACGATTATCGGGGGCGAATCATCCAAATCGTAGAGACGAATCATCTGGGAGGTCTCAGCTATTACAGTACCGAATATGATTTTGTCGGAAATATTTTGAAAAGCCATGAACTGCATACATCGGACATGCAATCGGCTTCGCCGGCCAACACTGCCGATCGCAGCGGCAGCCATCGGAAACTCACGGAGTTCACCTACGACCACCGGGGGCGGTTATTGACCGAAAAAACAACCCTCGACGACAACGAGCCGGTAACTGTATCCTATGCATACGACCCGTTGGGAGAACTCCGCAGCAAGAGGATGGGAGCCGATCTGCTCGTCGAGACCTACGAATACAATTTGCAAGGATGGCGCACGAACCATACCGTCAGCGCCGGAGCCGACACACTGTTCGAAACGAAGTTGCACTATTACGAACCGCGATTCGAAGGTACGACGCCGACCTATACCGGCAATATCTCCGAATGGGAGTGGCAGCACGGCACCGATGCCGAAACAAACGCATACGCTTTTGCCTATGATCGGGCGGCCCGGCTGGTCGAGACGAAGCAATATATCGACGGAGTGGCCTCCGACGGCTTCGTCGAAAAGGGAATGACCTACGATTCCAACGGCAATATCCAGACGCTGAGCCGTACTGCCGCCGGTTCCGAGACGGAAAATTACCGGTATACCTATGCGGGCAATCGCATGACGCAACTGCATGACAGTACGACGGGCGCAAGCCATTCGTTTGCCTACGATGCCAACGGAAACATGATTCGTGACGGTGCGAACAATCTCGACATGACCTACAACAGTTCGAACCTGCTAAAAAATGTCGAACAGGGCGGTGCGATTCTGGCAAAATATTCGTATCTTGCAGATGGACGGAAACTCACGGCGACGGAGTCCGCCGGCAACGGGTTGTGTTATCTGGGTTCTTTGGTATATCGCACGCAAAACGGAACGTTCGACCTGGAAAGCGCCTCTTTCGGCGGAGGACGGCTCGTGTCCACGTCAGACGGAATGGAAACGCGCTATTTCCTGACGGATCATCTGGGCAGCGTGCGGCAGGTCGTCGCCGACGACGGTTCAGTGATCGAACAGAACGATTACTATCCCTTCGGCAAACGATGGGCTGCGGTTGCGGCTCCGATTTCCGACAACCGTCATCGGTTCAGCGGCAAGGAGGAGCAGGCATTTCTGAGTCTTCCCTATGTCGATTTCGGGGCGCGCATGTACAATCCCGATTGGGGTCGATGGTTCACGCAGGATCCGCTGCTGGAGAAATACTATCCGATCGGACAATACTGTTACTGTGCGGGGAATCCGATAAGTAGAATTGATCTGGACGGAAAAGATTGGGTGAGAGGTATTGATGGTAATAATTATTTATGGATGGATAATGTAACCAAGAATACCGAGACCCCAGATGGCTATGTCTATGTAGGGAGTAATAATAATGATATATTAACTGATTTAGGCATTTCAAATTCATATAGGGGTGAAGAAAAATTAACAGCTATTGGTTTCGCGGATGAGTCCAGCGCCTTAAATACGCCCAATATATCGACAAGAGCGGAAGGAGTAGCAACTGTAATCACAGCCGTTGATAGGTCAAAAGTAGAAGGTAATGTAACGATTACTCCGAATATTTCATATGGAGAATCAAGTCCCAACAATAATATGGGAGCAACATTTGATGGAATTACAATATCAGGCAATTATGCCCAATCCTCACAAGCTGGAAATCTTCAGGACGGGAAAATAGTCGTTACCAACAATGGCAATGAGCAAGAAACAATGATGTATAATAACTCTACTAACAGTATAAGAGCCTCTAATAGTAAGGTATTATCCGGAAGTACGACTATTCCGGCAAAAGAGTTATCTCCTGGATCGATTTCAAAAATACAAATTAAAGCAGGAAATCCCGATCCAACAAAGATGTATATTACAGCAGTTGTGATAAACCTTAAGTAAATATATATGAATAAGAAAAAAATATCAAAGATTTTGCAATGTTCCTTAATCTTAACTTTGTTTTGTTTCCTCTTCTTTCAACTGCGTTGTTCCTCCGAACGGTCACAACGGCTGCGAATCAAGGAATACGAAAGACTCATATCGCAGGGTGCCAAATGGGTCGATAGTTTTTTCATGTCCCTGAATCCCGATTCTATTTATCTCGATTCGGCGTTGGTGTATCTCAATGCCGCGGCGAAGTGCGAATGTGTGGAACGCGATATTATTCTGTATAATAAGGGATTCGTATATTTCCATAAGCGAGACTATGAAAAGGCGATCGAAACGATCGATTCGATAGATACCGAGCAGTTTGCGTTAATGGAATCGATCATTATCGAAAAGATAAAGGCGAAGCGCGCTGAGTCTTGCGGAAATATGATTGAACGAGACATTCATTACAATAATATCGTAGAGGAAATCGATCGATATCTTTCATTAAATCAGCCTGTTTTCGACTCTATAATGCGTTTGCCCGATAAGGCGGCGATATGGAAAGATTCTCGGTTTGCGGGATTGCATTATTTGCAGATTTATCATCGGGCAGAAATAATCGGGGCAGATCGGATGAACCGGGAACTTGATTCATTGCAGACGAAAAAATCATATAATAAAGATTATATCGATGAAGTAAAAGAGGATGTAGAAAAATGGGAATCAGGAGAATCAAATTTTAACTTCCCGTTTAATTAGCCTCTATCAATGCGATAATAGGAATCGGATTAGAAAAATTTCTAATCCGATTTTTAACTTTGAAGTAGAATGAATTTTTTAATAGGTTTTGAAATATCGTATAATAATCTTAACTTGCCTACGGTGATTTATACCGAAGGGGATATGGGATTGTACTATACCTATCTTTCCGACGGTACGAAGATCAAGGTGTGCGGATACGACGACAACGAACCCACACGTTACGCAGGTTCTTTGGTATATAATGACGGGACATTCGAAAGCGCCTCGTTCGGTGGCGGTCGGATCGTCGGTACGAACAACGGCGCAAACTCGGAGGTGCACTATTTCCTGACGGATCATCTGAGCAGTGTGCGGCAGGTCGTCGCCGCCGACGGTTCAGTGATCGAACAGAACGATTATTATCCCTTCGGCAAACGATGGGCTGCGGTTGCGGCTCCGATTTCCGACAACCGTCATCGGTTCAGCGGCAAGGAGGAGCAGGCATTTCTGAGTCTTCCCTATGTCGATTTCGGGGCGCGCATGTACAATCCCGATTGGGGTCGATGGTTCACGCAGGATCCGCTACTGGAGAAATACTATCCGATCGGACAATATGTCTATTGCGCGGGGAATCCGATTAACCAAATTGATTTTGATGGTAATTTAATCATTTTTATTAATGGATTTACAGCCAATAAAGCGCAGCAAGGAACTGCTGCTTATTGGAGAAAAACATATAGTGTTGATTTTGCGAGTTCAGTTCAAGCGCAATTGGATGATAACAATGTAATGTATCGCCATGGAGGTACGGGACTAAAAGTGGAAACCAGAATGCTTCAGGGAGAGCTTCAAGCCGTAGAAGATTATGATATTATTTTACAAGCCGTTTTAGGTATTGACGGTATTCCGAAAGAAACTATAAAAATCATTACCCATAGCATGGGTGCTGCATTTGGAAAAGGGTATGTAAAAAAATTAAAGGAATTATTAGCAAAATATGGGCATTCAGACATATTAATATCGCTTGTTGCTGATTTTGATCCATATCAAGCATCTCAATTGTCAGCAGATCCTAATATTCATACTTTACAGTTTACACATAAAGGAATCATTGCAGACCAACGACAAAAAACCTCCCTGATGACAATTATAGGGAAGACTCCAAACAAGACAGACATAGTATATATAGTTTTTTCAATGATATTTCACAGTTACAAGAAGGCACCTATGTCTATGATGGACACAATTGGATTTTACAAAATTAATTTATAATTCCATAAATTATGAAACAGAAAACCCATGCAATAATAGCATTGATGTCGGTAATATTATATTTTATATTTCTAATAATATATTATTTAATATGCAATATATTTAGCTTGCAAGGTGGAGATGATTTTGTTCTTTTCATCTGGCTGTCTATTATAGATATTCCAATCGCATTATTTAGCATAACATATTCTTTATTATTCTATTATAAATTTAAACATTTCCCAATAAATAACTGTGTTTATACATTGTATTTAATATTAATCATGGGATCTTTGATTTATATTTGGCATGGTTGGATTGTATAGACCAATAAAATAAACAGTCTATTAAATTTATAACTCTATTCGAAAAAGTGGCGCTATGAAAAATTTCATAGCGCCACTTTTTTATTATCATCTATGACCTTTTGAAAAAGACAAAAAAGACATATTTTTTAATACATTATAGATCAGTTTAATTAAATCTTAGGCCGAATACGACGCAAACGGAAATATCCGGCAGGACGCCATGACGGGCTTTTTTATTTATTATAATTTTCTTAACTTGCCAAATGTAATTTAACTTGTATTAGCCCCATCTCACCGACAGAACAAAGGTCGGAGTAAGTGCTTTCGACGAAGGCTATCCGGTCAAATATACAAGTTCTTTGGTATACGACAACGGGAGTTTCGAAGGCGCCTCTTTCGGCGGGAGACGGCTCGTAGTCTCGTCGGAGGGTCTGGAAACGCGCTATTTCCTGACGGATCATCTGGGCAGCGTGCGGCAGGTCGTCGCCGACGACGGTTCAGTGATCGAACAGAACGATTATTATCCCTTCGGCAAACGATGGGCTGCGGTTGCGGCTCCGATTTCCGACAACCGTCATCGGTTCAGCGGCAAGGAGGAGCAGGCATTTCTGAGTCTTCCCTATGTCGATTTCGGGGCGCGCATGTACAATCCCGATTGGGGTCGATGGTTCACGCAGGATCCGTTGGCGGAGAAGTACTATCCGTGGGCGCCATATTGTTATTGCATAAATAATCCTGTAAAATATGTTGATCCGAATGGGTTGGATCTACAATTAGCTGGAACGAAAGAAGAGCAGGAAATGCTACTGGCAATGCTTCAACGATTGACTAATTATAAATTAATCCTACACCAAAATGGCACCGTAACTCATTCCATTGTAAAAACGGAGAATAAAAATTCCGATTATCAGGTGGGAAATACCTTATTGGAGCAATTATGCGATCAAAGTTCAGATACAAAAACTACGACTATCAGTATAACGGATCAGAAGAGCATTACTCATCCTGCCGATGAGAATGCATACAATGGTGTTGGATCGAATGCTGAAATTCGCTTTAATCCGAATGAGAATCCTTCATTGATAACACAAAACGAGATATCAAAACAAGTTCAACAAGAAGGACGCCCGGCATATATAGGACTGGCTCATGAATTGATACACGGAATGCATATAAACGCAGGGGTTGCAAAGAGAAAAAGTGTTACGGTAACACCTACTATACAAGGGAATGGCCAAAAATACACCTACATAAAACCCATTCCGCTGGAAGATGCTATAACCGTTGGCCTGCACGGTTTTTTGACTAATGGACCAACCGAAAATAGTATAAGGAAAGAACATAATCTAAATGTACGATTATTGTATTAATGATGAAAAAGATATTTGTTTTAGGGTGCGTGTTTGCAATCTTACAATCACCACCAACACTTTTTGCGCAAGTGTTTGCTGATGAAGGAAAAGGGCAAATTATTCAGAAAGACCTTGATGTGGCTATTGTACTGTCTATATACAGGTGGGGCTCCAATAATGCAGAGGGGGCAACCATTGGATTGCAATATGATATGTTGTCTTGTCAATATTTATCGAATACACCTGAACCTATTGATAGTACATATACACATTATGTAATCGGAATGCCAAGGTACGAATCTATACGTTTGACGCTTGAGCAACAACAGAAAATACAAGAATTTATTAAACCAATCTTTCTGAATAGTTTTATGTATATCAATAGACTAACTGATCCTAACACTTATTCAGATAACGCATATGTTGTTCAACTAAGGATTAACGGGCTGTTATATTTCGAAACCTTCGGTTTGCCGGACATTCCTTATTTTACAGAATTCATCCGATATATAATAGGCATAACATCATCGAAAGGTTTGCGGATAGAAATGAATTAAGATAAAATTGTCATGTATACTAAAAACAGGGCAGAGTCTTCACAGCCCTGTTTTTTATACGTTCAATACTTTTATCTTTGTTGTAATTTTCCTAACTTGCAGACAAGGTCTTGATAAACGCTTACATTTAAGCAACCTAAACTCACGGCGACGGAGTCCGCCGGCAATGGGTTGTGTTATCTGGGTTCTTTGGTATATCGCACGCAAAACGGAACGTTCGACCTGGAAAGTGCCTCTTTCGGCGGAGGACGGCTCGTAGTCTCGTCGGAGGGTCTGGAAACGCGCTATTTTCTGACGGATCATCTGGGCAGCGTGCGGCAGGTCGTCGCCGCCGACGGTTCAGTGATCGAACAGAACGATTACTATCCCTTCGGCAAACGATGGGCTGCGGTTGCGGCTCCGATTTCCGACAACCGTCATCGGTTCAGCGGCAAGGAGGAGCAGGCATTTCTGAGTCTTCCCTATGTCGATTTCGGGGCGCGCATGTACAATCCCGATTGGGGTCGATGGTTCACGCAGGATCCGCTGCTGGAGAAATACTATCCGATCGGACAATACTGTTACTGTGCGGGGAATCCTATCCGGTTCAGCGACAAAAAAGGGCAATCAATCAAAGATGCTGTCGTAGGATATGCCGTTGGTTTTGTTACCAATATCATTCCGGGCACAACTGGACTGCGAGACAGCTACACTCCGACCGACGCTGTAGACTACAACAATGCTTTGCAAACAACAGATCTCTTTGCTGGCGTTGCAGGTGTTACGTTGTCAGAGTCAGGAGAGGGAATGATGATTACCGGAACGGCCGTAGGATCGTTAGCTGCCAGTACAACCATGGCGACGGCCGGTGCATCCGCAGAAGTTACAGTCCCACTCGCAGCAGTAGGAAAAACCACGGCATTAGTAGGATTAGGGGCAAAAACGCTCGGTGTCACCCTGATGGGAAATTCTGCTAAGAATGTATCGCAAGGATATAATAGGGGTAAAGAAAAGGTAGAATCGTCAAAATCTTCTACAAAAAGTATCAATCAACTAAATAGATCACTAAAGAATAAGAATAAAGGAAATAAAAACATCAAGCGATTTGACAAAGGAAAAATAAAGGGCGAACAGGATCATGTCCATTTTGATGATGGAGCAGCCTTAAATAAAGACGGATCGTGGAAACATGGTCAACGAGAACTTACACAAGAAGAACGAAATTATTTACAGGAAAATGGATGGACGATTGAATGACATTATTGCAGAACTCAATAATTGGGCCTCAAACAAGATAAGTAAAGAAACACAAGTCGACGATATTCATATCGACGAGATAAATTCCATGCCTACAGATAAAAGTGTATGGTTACCGATGTGTTTAGCGATATTTCAAATTATGAAAACGACGTCGGATAACTATGAAATATTGTTATCAATACCTTTATGTGACTCTCCCGCATATAACGATATACCAGATTATCTTTCTCCCAATCTGTTGGGGTTGACACCTATCTCTTTCTATTTCGCATTGAAAGGAAATTCAGCTTTCAAAGAAACTATTAAAGATTTGTTGCAAATAAGAATAAAAAAAGTGCCTTTTGACACGTATTTTTTGCAGGAAGAATATATAGACATTAATGAAAAATTATACGAAAGGACGATAATGATATATTAACATCTGCTTAGGGAATTTTATACCCTTTGAGGCTTGAAATAAATCGAGTTGAAGAGATAGAATAATAGAATAATAGAATCATGGAGCCGGATGGCTCCATGATTCTATTATTCTATTTTGATATTACATATAATCTTCCTAACTTGCCTACACGGGTATTCTGTTGAGCCCGTTATTCCCATTTCTTAAATATCTTACGGATGGAACTGCAAGCGGGCACGAGGATTATGATAGTCAACAGACACTCTATATTAGTTCTTTGATATATTCGACGAATGATGGAGCCATAAACGCATTCAAGAGCGCCTCGTTCAACGACGGCTGGATCGTCGGCACGAACAACGGCAGGAGGTCGGAAGTACACAATTTCCTGACGGATCATCTGGGCAGCGTGCGGCAGGTTGTCGCCGCCGACGGTTCGGTGATCGAACAGAACGATTACTATCCCTTCGGCAAGGAGTGGGCACAACCCGACATGCCGACATCGGATAATCGTTACACCTTCTCCGGTAAGGAAAAACAACATCTGCGATTCCAAAAGATCGATTATACCGATTTCGGAGCACGGTTTTATGATGCCGAAGGAGTCCATTTCCTGCAACAAGACCCATTGCTTGAGAAATATTTCCGTATAGGACAATACAACTTTGCGCGGGAAATCTGACAAGTAGAATTGATCCGGACGGAAAAGATTGGGTGAGAGGCATTGATGGTAATAATTATTTATGGATGGGAACTCATAAGGGAAGGCTTTTTCGATTTCATATCGAACGACAAGCAAATCGTTATGCAAAAAGTTATTTTGGCGCAGATGTATGGAATAAAATAATGAAAGATCGCAAAAAAGAACAAGAATATCCATCCGACGGTGGTATTCCTTTTAATGAATAATTCACCAAAATCATATGAAAAAAATAGTTCTTATATGTTGTTTTTTCATGTCTTGTCTGCCGACAGACAAGGATTGGAAACAGGACTTTTACAATAACACAGATTGTGACATTTACATGCTTATCAATCAACATCAAGAAAATGGTGTAATTTATCCTTATTATGGAGAATTACCTTTATCAATTGATCATGTTGACTGTAATTTACAAAGTAGCTCATGGGCTCCCGGTAGGATTTATTATATTTTACCATACGGCACAAAAATCAATCGCGGCGACTGTATTCATGTTTATGCTTTTCATGCCGACACTCTGAAAAAATATTCATGGGAAGAAATTCGAACCGGCAAAAAATACTGGTTTCGAGAAACGGTATGTCAAAGTACTGACATTCAATTTCCTGATGGATTTAAGTATATGGAAGAGTCTGATGCAGAGAATCCATGACCTATAAATAATTTGAAAAGGCCAACCTCCTGGTTGGCTTTTTTTATATTTTCAATTGGAATGTGTATTAATCAACACAAGGTAAGAAACAAAACGGACGTTGTCGGTTTTAGAAACTGAATGAAATGGTTTGTTCTTATGAATACTACGAATGGTTCGATACGCACGGCTGCACGCTCGGCGTATCGGACCGTCTGCTGCGGAACGTCCAGCGTACGACGGGGCTTTTCACCTCCTCGTACCTGACCAAACTCTTCGCTGCGGGATTTCTGGCTCTGAGCTGCCGGGGTACGCGCAGCGTGCGCTCCGAGCGCATCACGCGCCGGCAGATTCTTCTCGCAGCTGCGGCGGGCCTGCTGCTTTTCTTCTTCGGGGATCCGCTGCGGCACCTGCCGCCGCAGTGGGCGGCACCGCTCTATGTCGCAGCTACAAGCATAGGCTTCCTCTCGCTGTTTCTGGCGGGTCTATGGCTCGGACGTCTGGTCAAGGAGCGGCTGCGCGAGGATCCGTTCAACGACGAAAACGAAAGTTTCATGCAGGAAACACGCCTGATCGAGAACGAATACTCAGCAAAGATACCCCTCTCGCGCATGATCTCCCCGCAGCTCTACTGGGCGATGACGGGCAACGACTTTACGCTGGACATCAACAACCCCGAAGACCCGAAGATCCTGTGCGTGGGCAACAATCCCGACCGGCAGAACATCTACTCAGCAGTGCTGGGTCTCTATAATTCGCACATCACGCGGCTCATCAACAAGTAGGGAAAACCCAAGTCGTCGATCATCATCGACGAGCTGCCCACGATCTATTTCCGGGGGTTGGACAACCTGATCGCCACGGCCCGCTCGAACAAGGTGGCCGTATGCCTGAGCTTTCAGGACTTCTCGCAGCTCAACAGCCTGATTCCCGCCTCGAAGATCTCCAACCTCTCGCAAGGCATGTTCGTGGGTGCCGTGGCGGACAACTTCGACGAACGCATCGAACAGCAAATCTTCCATGCCGAGATCGTCATCGACAGGGAGAAGCTCGCAGGGGAGACGACGTCGTACGTTCCGATCCCGGAAATATCCTCGTTCCGCGATGCCGACGGCGTGGATCGTATGGAGGAGATCATCCGACGCAATTATACGCAGATCAAGGAGGACGTCACGCAGATCATAAAACGGGAACTCAGACGCATCGCCGAAGACCCTGCGCTGCGGCATCTGTTGGCGAAGAAGTAGGCGGATCGACAAGTCCGCCTATTTTTGTTTGTCACGGCCTGCCGTCCGTGCTGAAAAGCGGAAATGAAGAGTGCGATTCTCCGCTTCGAACCGCCTGTAAGGAAAATGTAAGATTTTTATTTTTCAACGAATTGATTAGTAACAGTTTGCGAAAATTCTGTCATTGCTATTTCATCCTCTTTTTCCGAAAAGATTCCCTATCTTTGTTCAAGGCGCATCTTCCGGTTTACGAACCGAACTCCATACACATTCTCATTCTAACCTAAATTCCTTCGGCTATGAAGCATCCGGCCTTTGTATGTTGCGCCGTGTCGTTCCTGTTTCTCGGAGCGACGTCCGTACAGGCGCAGGAGACGTCCGATCTGACGGACGTCCATTTCTATCCGCCGTCGGCGGTGTCGATGATGAAGTACATCGACTATCCCGTTTCGCACCGCACGGGAATTCCCGAAATCTCGATCCCGCTCTACACCGTCAGATCGGGATCGCTGGAGCTGCCCGTGAACCTGAGTTTCCACCTCGACGACTTCACGCGCGTGAACCAGCTCGCCGGCGCGGCCGGCGCAGGATGGTCGCTGAGCTGCGACTTGCAGGTCTCGCGCATCATCAACGGCGTGGACGATCTGAAAACGACGGGCTACCTCCATACGGGTGTTTCGAAGCCCGACATTACGAGTACGACACTTGTGCGTTCCACGACGGATCGGATGCGGCTGCTCTGGCGAAAAGGTGCCGATGAAGATCCGGACAGATTCTATTACAAACTGCTCAATGGCGGCGGTTCGTTCTATATCGAGCGGGAACTCGGCCCCAAGACCGTTCCCGTGACGGGCGACAGAATCGTATTCGACGAGCTGGGTACGGAGACTTTCGTCATCACGGGTACGGACGGCACGATCTACCGCTTCAGCTCGGCTGTTGCGGATACAGCGACAGACTCGCAGATTCAACCGGCTTCGAAAACGGCATGGAAATGTACGGAGATCGAGAGCGCCGACGGAGGCAGCAGCATAGCGTTCTCGTATCTTCCGTACCGTAGTCGTGTGCTGCAAACACCCGGGTCCGTATCGTTGTACGATCGCGGAGAGCTTTACACTACCAATGATGAGGTCCGCTATGCCGCCCGCTACCCGCGTGAGGAGCGCTATGGCTCGATCATCTATTCGTGTACGCTGCTCTTCGGTTGGGACGACGAGGGCTACGGCCCGACGAATTTCTTCTGGAAGGAGCTGCCCGATCAGCCGGAGAATTCGTCGACGGTCAGCAAATGGGTCGAAAGCCACTACATCGACCGGATCACTTTTCGCGGCGGCTATGCGCAATTCGAGTACGAGGCGTACGACGACACGCGCACGCGGATACTGAATCCCGTGCTGGAGCGTGTCGTGATCTGCGACACGCAGGGTGTCGCGCGTCAAACCATCGTCTTCACGCAATCGAACGTCGACCAGCGTTACGAGCGTTACCTGCAATCGGTGCAGATCGGCAACGACACCTATTCCTTCTCCTACGGCATGCAGCATATCGGCGATGCGATCGCCGACTTCTGGGGCTATGGCTACCGTGGACACTATTCGGGAGGGTCGGCCGACGTTCCCTGTCATAAGGTACTGCTCGATCTGGGAACGGATCCCGTCGACATGTACGGCGATAAGCTGACCTATCCCGGCGACTATTTCCAGCGGGAGTTCTCCATGCCGTCGAACAGTTTTCCCGACGAGATTTACCGCACGCCCGACGAGGAGAAGCGGCTGTTGAGCATCACCTATCCCACGGGCGGTCGTACGGAGTTCGTGTGCGACCACAACTGCTTCCGCGACGGGGAGGATGCCGTGCGCCGTATTTCGAGCTACCGGATCAAATACATCCGCTACTACGACACCGACGATACGCTGCTCAAAGAGACCGCGTACAAATACGGCCCCGACGAGGACGGCTGCGGCGTCATCCGCCACGAACCCGATATGGACGACGATATGGGCAACTGCCATACGGAACAGATCGTGAATTACTACTATCCCCGAGACTCGTGGTCGGGGAGTTATTCGCTCGGCGCGACGCTGCGTCTGCGCACCTACTATCCGCACACAATTTATCGTACCAACTACGACGACGGGAGCCATGTCCAGTACGACGAGGTGGCCGAATACCAGAGTGCCGGCGGCACGCTCTCGGGCAAGACCGTCTACAAATACGACCTGACGAACCGCCACGCGCGGCCCGTGCGCGAGGTCTTCGCCTATCCGAACGCTCCCTATCCGGTCGAAGGCGACACGTGGTATCTCGGACAGTTGGATTCGGTCGTCCAGTACAAGTACGACGGCGGCCGTTTCGACTGGGTTGCACGCCGCGCCTATACCTACAACCGATACGACGCCTCGGAACGGATTTTCTGCGCCCGCGTATGGGCCTCCGCAGTGGGATACCTGCTCGGCGGTTCGCAGCAGATCGACGACGGCCATACGTTCGAATACTCCTACAACGGCATCACTCCGGGTTGCATGCAGCTTTCGGAGGAGATTATCGAGCAGCGCGAAGACGACGGACGCATCCTGCGCCGACGGACGAACTATTATTACGACACGAATCCCTATACCGCCAGCCGCAAGGAGACGACCTACGCCGACGGACGAACCGTCACCGAGCGGACGCTCTACGCCGAAGACTACCTGCCGTCGAGCGTACGGACGATGCTCGATCGCAACCTCCTCTCGCTCCCGCTCGAACGGGTCGTCTATACCGACGAGACCGTCACGCACGGCGATACGTTCCGCTACGATCTCTACGGGCGTCCCGACAGCCTCTCGACGCTGGCTTCGCTCGACCTCTCGCCCGCATCGTTCCGCTTCTCGAACCGCAGCTCTACGGGCGGGAAAGGCGCCTATACGCCCGACACGCATTACATCGGACGGGCGTCGCTGCGCTACGACGCCGACGGCAACATCTGCGAGGTGCAGGCCGTGGGACAGCCTCCGATCTGTTATCTGTGGGGCTACAAGGGTCAGTACCTCGTGGCCGAAATCCGCAACGCCGCATACGACGAGGTGACGACCGCCTTGGGTGCGGCGACCGTCGAGCATATCCGTACCTCGGTCGTGCTGTCGGAGGGCGATCTTGCGGCGCTCGACGGCCTGCGAACCAGCCGCAAGGAGTGGCACGTCACCACGGCGACATACATCCCGCTGGTGGGGATGGCCTCGATGACCGATCCTTCGGGACGTGAAACCACCTACG
>CDZU01028636.1_pt1 | contig 40597 bp, 37 predicted proteins | sample 557441 | NCBI WGS metagenome assembly CDZU01 (sample SAMEA3182114, study PRJEB8094) | gut metagenome | biome: human; feature: gut; material: Stool; isolation source: human stools | place: Canada | collected 2013-06-10
GAAAGGCAAAGCTTGGAAACGAAGGAACTCCTAATAGAGCTGCGCAGTTTGTTAGATAGTGAACAGTCAAAGGATTCAGAATTTAGAAGCCGGTATTATAAAGAAGCTCTCAATTATCTGAACCGGTTCTGGAAAGAGATCTTTGCTTACCTGGATGATGGTGAATTACCGATAGACAACAACCTGGCTGAGCGAACCATTCGAAAGCTGACCACTCAACGCAACAATTCACTTCATTATGGTAGTGATGCCGGTGCAGAGATGGCAGCAACTTATCACAGTGTGATAGGAACGGTAAAGCTTCATGGCAGTTCTATCTGGAACTTCATCGGAACTTTTTTCAAAAATATCTTTAACGGGTGCAGGGATTATGTTAACATGGTTCCTGACAAAATCACTTTGGCTGCCAGCCAATGTTAAATTCAAAACTAATTAATTAACAAAACTCGGTTTAGGGCACTGAAAAGTGCCCTTTCGAAGGGGGATGCCCTAAATTGAGTGCTTACTCATATCCAGTCCATATTTCTTTATTTATTTGGAATGTGAAGGAAAACAAGTATCAATTGCTTTGTGATGATTGCCGGTTATTTTATGTGTAAATCCCATATCAGCTTACGAAATCATGAAGCTGTTGTTTGAGATTATTTCTATAACCTTTTACGGGATATGCCCGTCCTTCTTTCAGCACTGTTTTTTACGCATTGTGGTACCGGTACAAAGTTTTGGAGTGAATTTCGTGACGTGTTTCGTGATATTCTATTTGTTGATCCCTTTGGCAAGTGTGGTGTTCATGACGTGGTTGTCCACTGTCTTTGTTGATAAAAATATATATGTGTTTTGGTTTGTGGCTGATAGTAACCATTTTATGACTGTGGTTACTACTTTTTGCTCGTTTATGTTTTTCAAGGACTTGAATATAGGATACTGAAGCTGATTGATAATTGTCGCTTGGAAGTTTAAACTAAAGGAAATATTTAGTTAGAATTCTAGTAAAAGATATCAAAAAATATTTTTTATGAGTTATAATATCATTTTTTGCATTGAAACATTTAATATAGGGGGAGGGGCGACGATTGCATTGATGAGTTTAATAAAAAATAATCCTGACATAAAAGACTATGTTATATTTTGTAGAAATATTATCAGAAATGAGAAATCGTTAGAGGGTAAAATAATAGTGGGAAAAGGAAATGATATTATAACCTTTTTTCAAAGGGAAAAATTCGATTTGATTCATTGGTTTAAGGCTAATGGAAATTGCCTTTTTGAGGATTTAATAAAAGAAATGTGCAAATATGAGTGGAAAATTCCTATACTTACTACAATATGTCAAAAACCCTCTTGTAAATCTCTATTATTATCTCCTTGCGAAATTCTTTATTCAAACCATTTAGTTTTTATAGATAAAGCTGCATATAATGATGCTTTATTCCAATTTATTCCTAACTCAAAAAAGTCAATGATATACTTTGGATTTGGGCAGGAATTGTTAGAAATAATAGATAAGGTTAGGAAAAATACGCCTTATATTAAAACTAATCAGATTATTTATGGACGAGGGAGTTCTCTCAATAAATGTCCAAAAGATATGTTTGATGTTTTTGACAAAATAAATCATCCAAAGTCTTTTATTATAGTAGGAGGTGGGAAAAAACAATGGATTATTCGAGAGATAAATAAAAGAAAAATGTATGATGTTAAACTTATAGATAATCTTAGGTATGAAGAATGGATTAAAGTATTGAATAGTTTTGATGTTTTCTTGTATTATCTACCTTTGAAGGCATATTCTTCGATAGATGGTACTTTAGGTGAAGCTATGTTACTACAGAAACCTGTCATCTATTATGGTCCTGAAGCTCCAAAAGAACGTTTGATACATGGATACAATTCGTTAATAGCTAATAACAAGGAAGAAATATCTGTTCTATGTAATAAATTAGCAAAGGACGAAGAAATGAGATTGCAATTAGGGCTAAAAGCACGTGAGACAACATTGGAAAATTTTAGTATTGAAAGAACTATTGATGCATATAATATCCTGTATAATAAATTGTTGACTAAAAAAGAATTTATCCATCTTGATATGCCTTTTTTTTATTTGTGTCATTATTATATGTGTAAACGGTATTTTCTTTTAAAAAGAAAATTGTTTGATTTTGTAAAAAAGATTATGCTTAAAAAAATATAATTAGTGAATTAATAACGTATTTTATGAAATTAGTATCTTTTACTGCTGGATTAGGAAATCAGCTGTTTCAATATTGCTTTTATCGTTATTTATTGAATAAATTCCCAAATGAAAAGATATATGGATATTATAATAAAAAATGGTTAAAAAAGCATGGGGGAATTATAATAGAGCATTTTTTTGATGTTAAATTGCCTCGTTCTACTAGATGGATTAATCTGTATGGACAATATTTACGCATTATATACAAATGCTTTAGCTGTGGAGTTTCTAAAGATGATGATTTTGAAATGAATAGAACGATGTTTGTAGGATATTGGCAAGATCAATGTTTTTTTAGTGGAATTAATATTTCATATAAAAAAGATTTAGTCATATCTGAAAAAAATACATGGTTATTAGGCGAAATTTCGAAATGTAATTCTGTGGCAATTCATTTTCGACGAGGGGACTATATGCTCCCACAGTTCAGAAAAATATTTGGAGAAGTTTGTACTGTTAAGTATTATCTAAAGTCTATAAGAAAAGTGGAAGAAAAGATTTCGGAACCTGTATTTTTTATTTTTTCAGATGATATTGATTGGGTTAAGCAAAACTTTACTTTTAATAAAGCTTATTTTGTTGATTGGAATAAGGGACAGAATAGTTTTTGGGATATGTATTTGATGAGTCAATGTTCTGCAAATATTATTGCGAATAGTACTTTTTCTTTTTGGGGAGCTTATCTGAATAAGAATAATCCTTTTGTCATTTATCCCCAAAAGTGGATAAGAACAAATTTGAAACAGCCTAATATTTTTCCGAAAAAATGGATAGCCCTATAATAAAAGAAAAGATGCAGTCGAAAAGATTTTTTTTGTTTATAGTTCTATTTTTTTCTTTTATATCTTCACTGCAACCTTGGTTTTTTTGGCATATTAAAGCTGGGATATTTTATGCTATTGTTTTTTTAAGTTTTTATTATTATAAATCGAATGCAGTATTTTGTGTGAAACGCAAATATTTAATATTGATTGTTTTACTACTGATTGCAGCTATATCTCATACAAATAGTAGTTTTTTTTCTATTATTTCACATATATTTCTTATATTATCTGCCATTTCCATATTTTCATGTACTGATTTAGAACGCGCGTCTTTTTTTGATATTTTGTATAAATGCTTTGCTATATTGTTAACTATATCTTTAGGATTTCATATTTTGTTATTATTAGGAATAAAATTACCAAGTTTAGGAATTATCCAATATGGTAATATGGATATATACTTATATAATAATTATATTTTTACATTATATGGTAGTTATGGTGTTAGATTTCATAGTATTTTCTGTGAACCTGGACATGTAGGGATGATAATTTCTTTTTTGCTCTATTTCCTAAAATATGATATGCGTAATAAGTATGTCGTTCTGTTGATTATTAACCTATTATTTACATTGTCATTAGCAGGGTATTTGTTGTTGTTATTCGGATGGCTTATAAACTATATTACGGACTTTAGTGCAAAAAAAATGCTTTTAATAATAATTGTTGGATTCTCTTTGTATTATTCTTATGTATTATTGGTTGATATTTTATCTAGTGATAATATAATATATGAATATGTACTAAAAAGATTGGTTTATGATGAAGATGCTGGTACTATTAAAGGTGATAATAGAGTCTCTCAATATTTAACAGATTATATTGAAAATAATCTTAGTTTGTATGAATATCTTTTAGGATTGTCACATGATAAATTTGATAAATTGATTGCAATGTATGGTGGTGGTAGTGGATATAAAATGTATTTAATAGAGTTTGGCATGTTGTCAATTGTTTTTGTTTTCTTCTTTTATTTCTATATGTTGTATCTGTTTAAAGAGAATAGGCATTTTATGATTGGAGCATTTTTATTGTTTGTTATTGCATTTATTCAACGCTCATATCCTTTTTGGATATCTGAAATGTTTATATTTATGTTAGGACCTTCTTATATATTAGTAAATAATCAATCAAAAATAGATGGAAAAAGTTAATATTTTGTATTCTATAATTATCCCTCATTATAATATACCAGAACTTTTGCAACGTTGTTTAAATTCGATTCCAGATTTACCCTCATTTCAAGTTATTATAGTGGATGATTGTAGTGATGGTAAAATTGTTGATTTTAGGTACTTCCCAGGGATGGAAAGAGAAAATGTAAAATGTATTTTTCTTAAAGAAAGACATGGAGCAGGTTTTGCTAGGAACTTAGGTCTTCGGTATGCTTGCGGTAAATGGGTGTTATTTGCAGATGCAGATGATTTTTTTCATAAAGATTTTTATAATATAATATCGGCATATGAAAAATCATCTTACGAGGTTGTTTACTTTGATTCTTATTCTGTGTTTTCTGATACATTAGTAAAAACATATAATAGGGAAGATATTTTTAAAAAATATGTTGATACAAAAGATGAAAATGTCTTGCGATTCATGTCTCATTCAGTTTGGGGCAAAATGTTTTTAAAGAGTTTTCTTGATGAAAAAAGTATTTTGTGTGATGAAACTCCTGCATCTAATGATGTACTATTTTCGGGATTGGCAGGTCTATATGCAACAAAGTTGAAAATAGATAAAAGAGTTTTGTATTGTTGTACTATACGTTCTGGTTCTATTTGTACCCAAATAAATATTTCTAATATCAAGGCGAGAATATTTGTTGCACGTAAATTCAATTTAATACTGAAAGATAATTCTATTGATGCTAAATATTGGATGAATCTTATTGGCCCTATACTAAGTTTGATGAGAATTGAGAGGAGAATTGGAGGCACTTTGTTATTGGACTATTTTATGCATACACAATGGATACGAATTTATTATGATTTATGTGACTCAGGAAGTCGCTTTATAAAGCGACTTGGGGGAGTTAATAAGGATAAAGATATGAGAAAATTGCAAAAAGAGATACGTTTATGAGTCGAATTATAATTATAGAGAATTCCGGTAAGGTAAATTTTGGTGGAGGCCAAAAAATAACTTTGCAAGTAGCTGAGATTTTGAGTAAAACTTGTGAACTTGTATTTGTAGATTTTGCAAAAGGCACTCGTTTTGAACAGATGATTAATGAAAAGTTTCCGGATTCTTCTAAAGTATTGCTAAAAGGTCGAAGTTTCTTTTTCCCTTTTAAATATTTGAATTGGTTATTAGATTTGGTGGTGTTGACGTGTCTCTTTCCTGGAAATTTAAGAAAGATTAAATATTATGTTACTAAGAAAACATTGATTTATGTTACAACAAAGAAAGGATTACTGTATGCATATATGATGAAAGTAATGTATGGTGTCCCATTCATATATCATGCTCATTTAGTTGAAAATACAAAATCAATATTTTATTTTTTATATAGATCTTGTTTGAAAAAAGCTGAGATGTCTTTATGTGTTTCAAAAGCAGTATATGATACCATTAAATTACCGAATAAAATTTTGCTGTACAACCCTAATATTAATGATAAAGGTTTTAAAGGTCGTAAAAATAAAGACAAATTTGTAGTGGCAGCGATGGGAAGTCTTATCAAGATAAAAGGATTTGAATATTATATTAAGGCTGCTGATAAAGTTTCGGAAAAACTTCCTGTTGAATTTAGATTATATGGTGAAGGACCTCTACATGATACTTTGGAAACATTATCAAATGGTAAAGTGAAATTTATGGGATTTAGCGAAAATATAATGAATGAACTGTATGAATCTATTGATATTGTAGTTGTGCCGACTATTATTCCTGAAGCTTTGCCATTAGTGCTTGTTGAAGCTAAGAGTGTAGGACTACCTGCAATAGTAACTAATCTTGGTGGTCAAGCAGAAATTATAAGGAATGGTATTGACGGGTTCCTTGTTCCTGTTGGAGATTCTTTAAGCATAAAGCAATATATTGAAATGATGGTTAAGGATAGAGTTTTATATAATAAGCTGGCGGAAGAATCTTATCAGAGTGTTTCTCTTTTTGATTACGATTTATTTAAATCTACTATTTTGAAAATCTTTATTGTATGAAAGTAGCGATTATTCAAGAATGGTTAGTAACCGTTGGAGGTTCCGACAAAGTAGTCAAAGCTATAGCTGATGTGTTTCCAAATGCAGATATATTTACGTTAGTAGCCAAGAAAGAAGTCTGTGATGAATTAGGAATTGATTGGAAAAAAGTACATACATCTTTTATTCAAAAGATGCCTTTGGGGACAAAGAAGCATCGGGCTTATCTTCCATTGTTTCCTTTTGCAATAGAACAATTTGATTTGCGGGGATATGATGTGATTATATCTTCAAGTCACGCGGTGGCAAAAGGAGTACTGACAAAAGCCGACCAGTTACATATTTGTTATTGTCATTCTCCAGTTCGTTATGTATGGGATATGTATAACGAATATTTGGAAGAAGCAAATTTGGCTGAAGGATTCAAGAGCTGGCTTGTAAGGTATATGCTACATAATATCAGGAAGTGGGATATGCTTTCCAGCTTTCGTGTGGATTATTTTATCAGTAATTCAGATTATGTGGGAAGGCGCATCAAAGAAACTTATCGCAGGAACTCTGTGACGATTCACCCTAATATTGATATTTCTAACTTTGAATATTGCAATGATAAACAGAATTACTATTTAGCGAGTAGCAGACTTGTAGCATATAAGAAGATAGACATCATCATTGAAGCCTTCAATAGGATGCCCGATAAGAAATTGATCGTGATTGGAGGAGGACCGAATTTGAAGAATTATAAAGAATTGGCCAATGAAAATATTACAGTGATGGGTTATCAACCTTTTAATTTGCTGAAAGAGAAGATGCAACATGCCAAAGCTTTTATTTTTGCAGCAGATGAAGATTTCGGTATGATTCCTATAGAGGCTGAAGCCTGTGGTACCCCTGTGATAGCTTATGGGCACGGAGGTTCATTGGAAACGGTCTGTGATGGAAAAACCGGAATGTTTTTTTATGAGCAGACGGCAGATGCCATAGTAAATGCAGTGAAAGAGTTTGAAACGATGGGGAGTGCTCCTTTCAAATATGAGGATTGCCGTAGTTGGGCAGAAAGATTTTCAGAGGAACGGTTTAAAAGGGAAATAAAAGAATTTGTAGAGGAGAAATATAAAGAATTTAATAAATAATTGAGTATGAACTATTTTATAACAGGTGGGACTGGCTTTATAGGTACTCACCTGACCAACCTTCTCCAAGAATTGCACCCTGAATGTAATGTATATAATCTTGATATAGTAGAGCCGGGTACACCGTTGCCTAGTGTGGAGGATTATAAGCCTGCATTGCGCAAGGGGCAAAAATTGGCATCAACATTCATTCGCTGTGATGTTCGCAAGCCTATTGTGCTTGAAGGGGTAAATGTTACGGCTGATGATGTTATCTTTAATTTTGCTGCCGTACATCGTACTCCGGGACATCCTGATTATGCCTACTTTGAAACAAATGTTCTTGGTGCAGAGAATGTGACGGCTTTTGCGGAAAAGTATGGAATAAAGAAAATTGTATTCACTTCCTCCATTGCTCCATATGGTGCAGCGGAAGAATTGAAGGAAGAAACTACAGTTCCTACTCCTAATACTCCTTATGGAATATCAAAATTGGTTGCTGAAAAGATTCACATGATTTGGCAAGCTAGGAATCAGGCAGAAAGACAATTGACGATCGTTCGTCCGGGTGTGGTATTCGGTAAAGGGGAAAATGGAAACTTCACTCGTCTTTATTGGGGAATACGTGGCGGAAAATTTATATATCCCGGAAGAAAGGATACTGTAAAGGCATGTATTTATGTGAAGGAGTTAGTCCGTTTTATGCTATATAGATTGGAACATCATGAACAGGGAGTGGAATTATATAACTGCACTTTTGAGCCGGCTTATACTATTGAACAGATAGTGGAAACAATGAAGAAAGTGACAGATTTGAAAAAGGTGGTACCATTGATACCCGCATGGGTGCTGATGCCGGTTGCCACAGTAATTGGTTGTTTGGGCGCACCCATGGGAATTTGTCCTGCCCGTGTGAAAAAACTGATGATATCTACGAATATTTGTGGGAAAAAGCTTTCAGCTTCAGGATACAAATTCCATTATTCTTTTGAGGAAGCGATAGCTGATTGGTATAAAGATAATGACAATCTTTATCTGAAATAAATTAAATGAGAAAAATACTTCTTATTCTTGTCGGGACATTAGTCTATATGAGTTTATACGCCCAGTTTACAACAGGAACAACAGGACTCCTCAATATGCCTACAGCCGAAATGCAGCGTGACAAAACATTTATGTTTGGTGGTGGATTTTTGGAAAAACATGCCACACCAGCACGATGGACATACAATACTTTGAACTACTATATCAATATCACTCTTTTTCCATGGCTGGAGGTAGCTTACGATTGTACACTTCATAAGGCTATGAAATGCGATCCTGTTTATGGGTGTGGATTCTGGGTTCCGTCCACGTATGGCAAGTTCGTAAATCAGGATAGAAACTTTTCTGTTCGCTTACGTTTATTGAAAGAGGGACAATGGTGGAAATATATGCCGGCAATTGTTATTGGTTCCAATGATGTTACGACACGCCCCGGTGATGACAGTAGTACAAACTTTTCAAATCCGAAGGGGACAGGTAATGGGTTTTGGAACCGCTATTTCATTGTCGCAACTAAACATTTGGCATTTAAGAATATGGGAGAGCTAGGTGTTCATTTAGCATATGTTTATAACAGGCGGAAGGATTATCCGTTAAACGGTCCCGCCATCGGTGCCAACTTCCGATTTTCTCTGCCCCCGACTTCCTTTATCAACAAAGCGGTAAATAATTTGAATCTGATGGCAGAATACGATAGTAAATCGATAAATTGCGGCTTTGAGTACAGCTTTTGGAAAGACTATATCAATGCCGTAGTAGAACTGAACCGTTGCAAGTACTTTTCCGGTGGCTTAGTCTTCAAAATCCATTTAAAATAATAAAAAGCGCTTATTCATAGGAATTTCCAGATAGAATTCGTTTCTTTGCGGTCAGAAACCATAAAATCATCTTTATTATGTCATCCCGCTTTGTAAACCCTTTTACGGATCTCGTCTTCAAGATAATCTTCGGCCAGCCTGCCAGCAAGGATCTGCTGATAATCCTGCTTAACGAACTGCTGTCGGGTGAGTATCACATTGAAGACCTGACGTTTTTGGACAAGGAGGACCGTTCGGAGAATATTCACGACAAGGGCATCATCTATGACCTTTACTGCCCGAGTACATCATAGTGGAGATGCAGAACCGCTGGCACAGTCATTCCCTGGACCGTACGCTTTATTATGTGTGCCGTGCGGTGAGCCGCCAGATGGAGAATCCGTCCTCTAAAGAGGTATGTGTTCCCGACACTCCGTTGGAGGGGGATTGCGGTATGCTCAGGGAGGAGGAGGTTTCTTACGGTCTCCGTTACAGGTTTCCTGCCGTGTACGGCATTTTCCTGATGAATTTCAAGGAGGATGGCTTGGAAAGTAAGTTCCGTACCGACACGGTGGTTTCCGACCGGGATAGCGGTCGTGTGGTGAACCGGAATTTCCGTCAGATTTATCTCCAGTTTCCTTATTTTACGAAGGAACTGGACGAATGTTCTACTCTATCCGATAAACTAATGTATGCACTGAAGAATATGAACAACTGGAACAGAATGCCCGATGCGCTGAAAGAACAGGTTTTCAGCCATCTTGACCGCCTTGCCGCCAAGGCTCACCTGTCTGAGGGTGACCGTATCGCTTATGATAAGGCGGTGGACCGTTATAACGTGAGCCGTATTGTGGAAAATGATATCCGTGAACAGGCTGTCGCGGAAGGAAAAGCAATAGGAAAAGCGGAAGGAGAGGCGGAAGGACGTTTGAAGGGACGTTTGGAGATCGCCCGTAAACTGAAAGAGAACGGCTTTTCCATAGCGGATATTGTCCGGATTGCCGGACTTTCGCCGGAAGAAATTGATAAGTTATAACGGCGTGCACGAATTTCTTTATAAAGCAGTGCTCATTCGGGAAAAAGACTTGCCGGTATCATCCAGCGTGCCTGCGAGAAAACCGGGCGGCGTGTGGCCATTCTGGTGGATGAATATGACAAGCCCATGTTGCAGGTCATCGGCAATGAAGCGTTGCAGAAACAATTCACTTTACACATCATTCTATCGGCATGTACAATCCGTTTAGTTTGCTCAATGCGTTCAAATATAAGGAATTCGGCAGTTATTGGTTCGAGACGGGTACTCCTGCCTATCTGGTGAAACTGCTGAAGAAGCATCATTACCACTTGGAACGGATGACCCACGAGGAAACGGACTCCCAGGTGCTGAACAGTATAGATTCGGAATCCACCAATCCCATTCCGGTAATCTATCAGAGCGGATACCTCACTATAAAGGGATATGATGAAGAATTTGGAATGTACCGTTTAGGTTTTCCGAACCGGGAAGTGGAAAAGGGATTTGTACGTTTCCTGCTCCCTTTTTACGCAAACGTAAATAAGGTGGAATCTCCCTTTGAGATTCAGAAATTTGTCCGTGAGGTGCGTTCCGGTGATTATGACTCCTTCTTCCGCCGTCTGCAAAGTTTCTTTGCGGATACTACCAACGAAGTGATCCGCGAACAGGAACTGCATTACGAGAATGTGCTTTTCATCGTATTCAAGTTTGTCGGCTTCTATACCCAAGTGGAATATCATACGAGCAAAGGACGCATTGACCTTGTCCTGCAGACTGACAAGCTTATCTATGTGATGGAATTCAAGCTGGACGGCACGGCCGAGGAGGCTTTGCAACAGATTCATGACAAGCATTACGCGCTTCCCTTTGCTTCGGACGGAAGCTCTTTTAAATAGGGGTGAACTTCAGTGCTGAAACCCGCAATATCGAAAGTGGATAGTAGAAGAATGAAATGTAGAAAGGAAACAGAGTCCGAAGAAAAGAGGTGCACACTGCTGCAATATCCGGTGAAACTTGGTACAAGATCCGCGGAATCTTGTACCAAAGTTTTTGTAATCTTGTGGCGGGTGACGGCTAGTTCCTTTGAACATTGCAAAGATAACTTCACGTCCGTGCGGTGTGATCTCTTCTGACCCCTTGGCGGATTGCAGGGAGTTTACGGGGACACGGGGACAGTGGGGACACCCCCTTTTTTCCTCACACACGCATGCGTGTACCTATAGAGGAAGGATAAGTTGGGTGAACCGTTTGAGCCTGATGAGGACGGTGCTTTCGGTTATCCTCCCTGTCGTGCGTTTTTTTCAGAAGTTCCGGCCGGACATAATCCTGTGGAAAGGCAGGGGAAAGATGATTTTCCCACCTAATTATATCGCGCGTGCGTGTGTGAGAAATTGGGGTCTGTCCCTGCTGTCCCCACTGTCCCTGCTTGGGAGAGCCGGTATGAACTGCCATCTTTAAATTCTCAATTTTTAATCTCCCTCCGTATCAACGTTTCCTCGTCCTACGAGAGGAAACAAGCTCGTACCGGCTCCTTGCCGGAACGTTCCACGCCTTTGCCGGGATGTTTTTTCTTATTATCCGCACTGTTGCTGTGGAAATCATAGACCGCTTGTACGTAGTTCATCGCCCCATGGGGATTTTATTGCCGGTGGTGGCCGGCATCCGCTTATGTATTACCCAAACGACACTCTTCGTGATTACCAGCAGGAGATGAAGCTCCGCCTCTTTGAGGAGTGGGAGTTTCATCGGAATGTGATGGTACAGATGCCTACCGGTACGGGCAAGACGCATCTGCTGGCCGCCATAGTAAGGGAATTCCTGCGTGGTTCCGGCAGCCGGGTATGGATCGTGGCGCACCGCCGGGAGCTGGTGGATCAGATAGAGGAAACCGTGTCCCGGCACGGGATGAGCAAAGAGGACGGAAGGGTGAGGGTGATGTCCATCCAGTGGCTGTCACGAAACCGGAAGCACATGGATGAAGAGCCGGACCTGATCGTTGTCGACGAGGCGCATCACGCCCTGGCGGAAACCTACCGGATACTTTGGGAGAACTATCCGGAGGCAAGGAAACTGGGCATGACCGCCACTCCCTGCCGGCTGAACGGCAAGGGATTCACGGACTTGTTCGACAGCCTGATCACTTCGTGGACTGTCGCGGAATTCATCGGAAAGGGTTGGTTGTCATCCTTTGACTATGTGTCCATCCGTGCGAACAGCAGGGAACAGCGGTTGATAGACTCGCTGAAGAAACGGGGTGCGGACGGGGACTACCAGGTAAAGGAGATGAACGAGGTGCTGAACCGGGAGACAAGTATCGGCCGGCTGTATGAGAGCGTGGAACGATATGCTCGCGGAAAGAAAGGAATCGTATATGCTGTCAGCATCGCCCATGCCCGCCGGATAGCGGCTTGTTATAGCGCACACGGACTGGAGGCTGTGGCTATCGACAGCAGGACTCCGGCTTCGGAACGCCGGGAACTGGTGGAGGCTTTCAAACGGGGGAAGGTGAAAGTGCTGGTCAATGTGGATATCTTCTCCGAAGGTTTCGACTGTCCCGATGTGGAGTTCGTGCAGCTGGCACGTCCTACGCTTTCCCTGGCGAAATACCTGCAACAGGTGGGGCGTGGGCTGAGGAGGTCGGCAGACAAGGCGTCCTGTATGCTGATAGACAATGTGGGTCTGTACCGCATCTTCGGTCTGCCTGCCCGGAACCATGACTGGGCGGCGATGTTCGAGGGACGGATGATTGGCAACGCGCTGTCCCGGGCACGGGCGGAAACAGGCAGGCTGTCCGTATCCGGTCCGCTGCCGGAGGAGGAAAGACAACGGGAGGATGAACTGGAGATGGTGATAACGCACGACCGGCTGATGGAAGCCATCCGGAACCGGGAGGAAGCAGAAGAGGGAAAGGAATCACAAGCCGCCTTGAAATCTTGTCCCGACCGGCGGAGTAGCCTGTGGGGGCTGAAGCGTGGAAACAAGATAACAGTATCCCCCTGTTATCTGCAAGTCTTTGACATTCAGGGAAACCGTGCGGCAGTCCGTTTGAAAGATGGACAGGCCGGAGTGGTGAGTGCCTCCGGGGAGCCGGAAGTGATACTTGGGTATTGCCGGAGATTGAAGTTCCTGAAAGAGGAACTGCTGGCTGTTACGGATACTGCCGGCACGGTTTCCTACATGGACATGAAAACAGGCCGCACTTACCGGGAGAAGCCGGTGGTGTTTTCCTACGGCGGTGTGGAATTGCTGAGGGTAGGGGAGACTTTCCATAGCCGTACAAAAAAAGCATACGCTTCCATGAACGGGCTGCATAAAGACAGCATCTGCTTTTATGAATATTACTTGAAGATACCGGATTATCGCGTACCGAAGTCCTGCAAGCTGGTGGATTCCGTATGGTCCACGGTGTTTGATGTGTTCGCCTGCTTGTTGGCAGGGGATGACGAGGAAGTTTATTGGTGCTGCGGCCGTCTGGCCGACCGGAGCATCGTGGTGATGGACGGGGCAGGAAGGTATTACCATGTGGAAAAAGGAAAGAGGAAGCGGTACATTGCCGCTAACCTTCCCGAACCCGGTGAGCAGGACTTCGACACGGCTGTAAAGAAGCTGAAAGAGGAAGCCGGACAGCGGGCGGAGGAAACGGACCGGCAGAAGAGAAGGAACGAGGAAGCGAAAAGGCGGAAGAGGCTGGAGGAGATAAGAGATGCCCTTCCGTACCGTATGGGCATGAAATGGGGCTTGAAACTGGGGGAACGTATCATCGTTCCTCCCAAATACAGAAAGATTCTTCCTCCTGTGGGCGTTTATTGTGCTTTTGAAGAGAGCGCCTGCCGGTGGGGGGTGATGGCACTGGACGGGAAAGTGATGGTGGAAGCCCGCTACCAGGAGGTGGATATAGAAAACAACGGCACGGTACACCTGACCGTCATTCCCGGCAAAGTGAAGACCGTCAAACTGTAAGTGTTTCCGGAATGAAACACAAATGACGCGAATGACATAAATTAAAAATCAAGATAAATTTATGCCATTCGCGTCATTTGTGTTCTAAAAAAAAAAGTGAGCATCTGCCTGAGTTTGCACATACATTCAGAAAGGTTTCTATTATTACAGAATTTTTTCCATAATAAGCACCATTTCTTTCTTTTTTCACATTTTTTTTCTGTACTTTTGCGCTCAAATTTAAAAACCATTTTTTATAACCCAATATGGCAAATGTGATTAAATTACACAAAGGCTTGAACATCAACCTGAAAGGGAAACCTGCTCAGGAGTTCTTTGACGTGAAGCAGCCGGACATCTATGCGATAGTGCCCGATGATTTTCATGGCGTGACTCCTAAAGTCGTGGTCAAGGAACAGGAATATGTGACGGCCGGGGGAACATTGTTTGTTGACAAGAACCACCCCGAAGTGAAGTTCGTATCTCCGGTAAGCGGTGTCGTTACCAGCGTGGAGAGAGGCGAACGTCGTAAAGTCTTAAGCATCTCCATTGCAGCTGCAAAGGAGCAAGACTACGAAGAGTTTGGAAAGAAGGATGTTTCGACTCTGACAGGCGAGCAGGTAAAAGCCGCCCTGCTGGAAGCCGGACTTTTTTCATTCATTATCCAGCGCCCCTACATCGTGGTGGCTGATCCGAATGCCAAGCCGAAAGGCATCTTCGTTTCTGCATTTGACACTAACCCATTGGCTGCTGATTTCGAATTTGTTCTGAAAGGCCAGGAAAAAGATTTCCAGACTGGTCTGGACGCACTGGCAAAGATGGCAAAGACGTATCTGAATATCAGCGTAGAGCAGAAGAGCCCTGCACTGACCAACGCCAAAAATGTAACTGTAACTGCCTTCGACGGTCCTAACCCCGCCGGAAACGTAGGCGTTCAGATTAACCACATCAGTCCTATCAACAAAGGCGAAACTGTTTGGACGCTCCGTGCGGAAGAAGTGATCTTCATCGGACGCCTGTTCAACACAGGTCGCGTAGACCTTACCCGTACTATCGCCCTGACCGGTTCGGAAGTGAAGAAACCGGCTTATTGCAAGCTGAAAGTAGGAGCCTTGCTGACAGATATTTTTGCAGGACGTGTGAACGGAGGTAAAAACTTACGCTACATTAACGGTAACGTGCTGACCGGAACTTTGGTGAAGCCAAACGGATTCCTGGGTGCGCACGCTACAAGTCTTACTGTGATTCCCGAAGGGGATGACCGGCACGAATTCCTGGGCTTTATCATGCCGCGTACCGATCAGTACAGTGCCAACCGCAGTTATTTCAGCTGGTTGTGCGGTAACAAGGAATACACACTGGATGCCCGTATCAAAGGTGGCGAACGCCACATGATCATGTCCGGCGAGTATGACAAAGTATTCCCGATGAGCATTTTCCCCGAATATTTAATTAAAGCTATCATTGCCGGCGATATTGACCGCATGGAAGCACTTGGTATTTACGAAGTGGCTCCCGAAGACTTCGCTGTATGTGAATTCGTTGACTCTTCCAAATTGGAATTGCAACGCATCGTGCGTCAGGGCTTGGACATGCTTCGCAAGGAAATGTGCTAAATAATTAAAAACTAAGAATTAAAAGTTAATGAAAGCGTTAAGAAATTATCTCGACAAGATAAAGCCAAACTTTGAAGAGGGCGGCAAACTCCACGCGTTTCGTTCGGTGTTCGACGGTTTCGAAACATTCTTGTTCGTACCCAACAGCACTTCGAAAACAGGAGTTCACATTCATGATGCGATTGACAGCAAGCGTATCATGTCAATGGTGGTTATTGCGTTGATACCGGCCCTGTTGTTCGGTATGTACAACGTAGGTTACCAGCACTTCTTGGCTGTAGGCCAGGAGGCAGGTTTCTTTGAAAAGTTCATTTATGGTTTCCTGGCTGTTCTGCCTAAGATTATCGTATCATACGTAGTCGGTCTGGGAATCGAATTTGTGGTGGCACAATGGAAGAACGAAGAAATTCAGGAAGGTTTCCTGGTATCCGGTCTGTTGATCCCGATGATCGTTCCTGTGGAATGTCCGTTGTGGATTCTGGCTGTCGCTACAGCATTCTCTGTTATCTTCGCTAAGGAAGTATTCGGCGGTACAGGTATGAATATCTTCAACCCTGCATTGATTACCCGTGCTTTCTTGTTCTTCGCTTATCCTACCAAAATGTCCGGTGATGCCGTTTGGGTAAGCACTGACAGCATTTTCGGTATCGGTGGCGGACAGGTAGTGGACGGTTTTACCGGCGCTACGATGTTGGGACAGGCTGCTACAGCCGCTCCGGGTGCAAGCGAACTGATTAATGTGAACGGTACTCCCGCTACCATGTGGGATATGGTTGTAGGTTTGATTCCGGGTTCTATCGGTGAAACCAGCGTTATCGCTATCGCACTGGGTGCCATCATCCTGTTGTGGACAGGCGTGGCAAGTTGGAAGACCATGTTCTCTGTCTTTGCCGGTGGTATCGTGATGGGATTGATCTTCAATGTATTCGGCTCTACAGATAACATGATGGCTCAGTTGCCTTGGTACGAACACATCGTATTGGGCGGTTTCTGCTTCGGCGCCGTGTTCATGGCTACCGACCCTGTGACTTCCGCACGTACGGAAAAGGGTAAGTTCATCTACGGCTTCCTGATCGGTGTGATGGCTATCGTTATCCGTGTGTTGAATCCGGGTTATCCCGAAGGTATGATGCTTGCCATCCTGCTGATGAACATCTTCGCTCCGCTGATTGACTACTGTATCGTACAGAAGAACATCACAGCCCGCGAAAACAGATTAAAATCAACTAACAACTAAAATATCGGACATTATGAATACTAATAGTAATAGTTATACTATCATCTATGCTTCGATAATGGTTGTTATCGTAGCATTCCTGTTGGCATTCGTGTCTTCTTCTCTGAAAGAAAAACAGTACCAGAATGTAGAACAGGACACAAAGAAACAAATTCTGGCAGCTTTGAACGTTTATGACGTAAAAGATGTGAATGCAGAATATGATAAATATGTGAAAGAAGACGATTTGATGCAGGCAGACGGTTCTTTGGTAAAGAACGATGCTGCTTTCCAGACTTCTTATAAAGGTGAAATCGCTAACGGACGTCTTCATGTATTCGTTTGCGACGTGGATGGTCAGACCAAATATGTGCTGCCTATTTATGGTGCCGGTCTTTGGGGACCTATCTGGGGATACATCGCATTGAATGATGACAAAGACACTGTATATGGCGTTTACTTCTCACATCAAGGAGAAACTCCGGGTCTGGGTGCAGAAATCACCACTACTAAGTTCCAGGATCAGTTCTTGGGCAAACATGTAATGGAAAACGGTACTGTAGCTTTGGGTGTTGAAAAACACGGCAAGGTGGCAAAACCCGATTATCAGGTAGACGGTATCTCAGGTGGTACTATCACTTCTAAGGGTGTAGATGCGATGATTAAGGATTGCCTGAGCATGTACAATTCATTTTTAACTAATAAATAAGAGGAGGGTAAATAGAATATGAGCGCATTATTTTCTAAAAAGAATAGAGAAGTTCTTTTAACTCCGCTGGGTTTGAATAACCCTGTCACCGTACAGGTGCTCGGTATCTGTTCTGCACTGGCTGTAACGGCTCAGCTGGAACCGGCTATCGTGATGGGTCTTTCCGTAACCATTATTACAGCCTTCTCGAACTTCGTTATCTCCTTGTTGCGTAACACCATTCCCAACCGTATCCGTATCATCGTTCAGTTGGTGGTTGTTGCCGCATTGGTAACTATCGTTAGTGAAATTTTGAAAGCGTTCGCATACGATGTAAGTGTGCAGCTTTCTGTATATGTAGGTTTGATTATTACAAACTGTATCCTGATGGGACGTCTGGAAGCGTTTGCTATGATGAACGGTCCTTGGGAATCATTCCTGGATGGTATCGGTAACGGATTGGGTTATGCCAAAATCCTGATTATCGTGGCATTCTTCCGTGAACTGCTGGGAGCCGGTACATTGTTTGGCTTCCAGGTTATCCCGCAGGCTGTTTATGACTTGGGCTACCTGAACAACGGCTTGATGCTGATGCCTCCTATGGCGTTGATTATCTGTGCTTGTATCATTTGGTACCAACGTGCAAAACACAAAGAATTGCAGGAAAGTAATAATTAATCCCCGTTATAAAACGAAAAGAATATGGAATATTTAAGTTTGTTTGTAAAGTCCATCTTTGTGGACAATATGATTTTCGCATACTTCCTGGGGATGTGTTCTTACCTGGCAGTATCGAAGAACGTAAAGACAGCCGTAGGTCTGGGTGCAGCCGTTACTTTCGTGTTGATTGTAACTCTGCCGGTGAACTATTTGCTGGAAAATTACGTACTGGCACCTAATGCGCTGATTGATGGAGTAGACCTCAGCTTCTTGAGCTTTATCCTGTTTATTGCCGTTATTGCCGGTATCGTTCAGTTGGTGGAAATGGCGGTTGAACGTTTCAGCCCGTCGCTCTATGCTTCATTGGGTATCTTCCTTCCGCTGATTGCTGTAAACTGTGCCATCATGGGTGCTTCATTGTTTATGCAGCAACGTCATTTCATCAACATTGGCGAGGCAACCACTTACGCTTTGGGCTCAGGTATCGGTTGGGCACTGGCTATTATCGGCCTGGCTGCCATCCGTGAAAAAATGGCTTACTCTGATGTTCCCGCTCCTTTGAAAGGTCTGGGTATCACTTTCATCACTGTAGGTTTGATGGCAATGGCATTTATGTGTTTCTCTGGTTTGAAAATCTAAAAGGAAAGGAATAAGACAATGGATATGAATTTAATATTAGCTAGTATTGGAGTATTCCTTGGAATTATCCTTCTGCTCGTTGTTATTTTGCTGGTAGCTAAGCAGTATCTTACTCCGAGCGGCAAAGTAAAGATAACGATCAATGGAGAGAAAGAACTGGAAGTAGAACAAGGTTCAACTTTGCTGAACACCCTGTCTGTCAATGGCATCTACCTGTCATCGGCTTGTGGTGGTAAAGGTTCTTGCGGTCAATGTAAATGCCAGGTTGTAGAAGGCGGCGGTGAGATTCTTCCTTCTGAAAAGGGACATTTCAGCCGTAAACAACAACAGGATCATTGGCGTCTGGGTTGCCAGGTGAAAGTAAAAGGTGACCTGGGCATCAAGATTGATGAATCTGTACTGGGTGTTAAGGAATGGGAATGCGAAGTAATCAGCAACAAGAACGTTGCCACTTTCATCAAAGAGTTTATTGTGGCTTTGCCGAAAGGTGAACACATGGACTTCGTTCCGGGTTCATACGCTCAGATTAAGATTCCTAAATTTGAAATGGACTACAACAAGGATATCGATAAAGACCTTATCGGTCCGGAGTATCTGCCCGCATGGGAAAAATTCGGTCTGTTCGGCTTGAAATGTAAGAATACGGAAGAAACCATCCGTGCTTACTCTATGGCCAACTATCCTGCCGAGGGTGACCGTATCATGCTGACAGTGCGTATCGCTACTCCTCCGTTCAAACCGAAAGATCAGGGTCCCGGCTTTATGGATGTGAATCCGGGTATCGCTTCATCTTACATTTTCACGCTGAAACCGGGTGACAAGGTAACGATGAGTGGTCCTTACGGAGACTTCCACCCGATCTTCGATTCTAAGAAGGAAATGATTTGGGTAGGTGGTGGTGCCGGTATGGCTCCGTTGCGTGCGCAGATTATGCACATGACCAAGACACTGCACACTACCGACCGTGAACTTCACTATTTCTATGGTGCGCGTGCATTGAACGAAGTATTCTATCTGCAAGATTTCCAACAATTGGAAAAAGACTTCCCGAACTTCCACTTCCATCTGGCTTTGGACCGTCCGGATCCCGCAGCCGATGCAGCAGGCGTGAAGTATACCGCAGGTTTCGTTCACAATGTGATGTATGAAACTTATCTGAAGGATCATGAAGCTCCCGAAGATATTGAATACTACATGTGTGGCCCCGGCCCGATGTCTAATGCAGTCGTTAAGATGCTGGATAGTCTGGGTGTTGAGCCTTCTTCTATCATGTACGACAACTTCGGAGGATAATATCAGGATCTCCTTTTATTAATAATGAAAATAAGCCCGGTAAAAGTGAACTTTTATCGGGCTTTTTCTTTACTTTTGTATAAAACGAAAATGAATATGATAGAGAACATACTAGCCAATTTGAAAATTGAGCGGCTGAACCCGATGCAAGAGGCGTCCATCAATGCTTGGAAAGAGGGAAAATACCTAATATTATTGTCTCCTACGGGGTCCGGCAAGACGTTAGCTTATCTGTTGCCTTTGGTGCAGAGTTTGAAGCCTGGTATAACAGGCGTACAGGCTATAGTGCTGGTTCCTTCCCGGGAACTGGCTTTACAAATAGACCAGGTATTTAAATCCATGAACACATCCTTCAAGGCTGTAAGTTGTTATGGAGGACGACCGGCCATGGAAGAGCACCGTACCATCAAAGGGGTGCAGCCATCAGTCATCATCGGTACTCCGGGCCGTATGAATGATCATCTTTCCAAACAGAATTTTGATGCAGATACGGTCACAACTCTGGTAATCGATGAATTTGACAAATGCCTGGAGTTTGGCTTTCAGGAAGAGATGGCGACTGTCATAGGACAGTTGCCCAACTTGCAACGCCGTTTTCTGTTGTCGGCTACCGATGCGGAAGAGATTCCGCAGTTTACGGGGCTGGACAAGACCATTAAATTGAATTTTTTAAATCCGGAAGAGCAGCTTACCCACCGCCTGCACTTATATAAGGTACTGTCTCCGGAAAAAGACAAACTTGAAACCTTATATAAATTGCTTTGTACCTTGGGAAGCCAATCGACATTGGTTTTCTGTAATCACCGTGAAAGTGTGGAACGGGTAGGGAAATATCTTCAATCCCAGAAGTTTCAATGTGGCATTTTTCATGGCGGCATGGAACAGGATGACCGCGAACGCTCCCTATATAAATTCCGCAACGGAAGTTGCCATGTGCTTATTTCTACCGATCTGGCCGCTCGCGGACTGGATATCCCCGAAATAGAGAATGTAGTACATTATCATCTGCCTGCCAATGAAGACGGATACATTCACCGCAACGGACGTACCGCCCGCTGGGAAGCCGAAGGTAATTCTTATGTTATCCTTCATGCCGAAGAAACAGTGCCCGCATATATAACCGATGAGCCGGAGGAGTTCATTTTACCCGAAGTCACCCCCAAACCTTCTTTGCCCGAATATGTGACATTATATATAGGAAAAGGCAAGAAAGATAAAATCAATAAGATAGATATTGTGGGATTTCTCTTTAAAAAAGGAAACCTTAATAAAGACGAAATAGGACGGATTGATGTAAAAGACCACTATTCTTTTGCAGCCGTATCTCGCAAAAAGATAAAACAAACTTTGAATTTAATACGAAATGAGAAGATAAAGGGCATAAAAACACTTATTGAAGAAGCTAAATAATGACAATTTGTCAATTCTCGAAATAAAATGATTAAAGAATAATTCAAAAAGATATTTTTTTTATGCTTTAGATCATTGTTTACTAGGGATGTAGTTACAAAATGAAAGCATAAAAAATCAGATTTAACTAATTTGAAAGAAAATTATGCGGAAATTCGTAAATTTATTAGCGATTTTTTTGGAAAACTGAAAATAATGTGTAATTTCGCCCAATGTAAGATATAAACAAATTGTATAACCAAAACAAACGTCAAATGAAAAAGCATAATTTCAATGCGGGACCATCTATCTTGCCTCGCGAGGTAATTGAGAAGACAGCACAAGCCGTTCTTGATTTTAATGGGTCAGGCCTTTCCATCATGGAAATCAGTCACCGTGCTAAAGATTTTCAGCCTGTAGTAGACGAAGCTGTTGCTTTGTTTAAGGAACTGTTGAACATCCCGGAAGGGTACTCGGTACTATTCTTGGGGGGTGGAGCCAGCTTGGAATTCTGTATGATACCTTTCAACTTCCTCGAAAAAAAAGCTGCTTACCTGAACACAGGCGTATGGGCTAAGAAAGCGATGAAAGAAGCCAAGGCTTTCGGCGAGGTAGTAGAAGTGGCATCTTCCGCTGAAGCGACCTATACCTATATTCCCAAAGATTATACGGTTCCCGCCGATGCAGATTATTTCCACGTCACAACGAATAACACAATCTATGGAACAGAACTTCATGAAGATCTGGATTCTCCGGTTCCTATGATTGCTGATATGTCATCTGATATTTTCTCTCGTCCTATCGACGTTTCTAAATATATTTGTATCTATGGCGGTGCGCAGAAGAATTTGGCTCCGGCCGGTGTCACTTTCGTTATTGTAAAGAACGATGCTGTGGGCAAGGTATCACGCTATATTCCTACTATGCTGAATTATCAGACTCACATTGACGGCGGCTCTATGTTCAACACACCTCCTGTACTTCCTATTTATGCCGCTTTGCAGACTTTACGCTGGATAAAAGCCAACGGTGGTGTAGCAGAAATGCAGAAACGTGCTAAAGAGAAGGCAGACATGCTGTATGCTGAAATAGACCGTAACAAAATGTTCCGTGGCACAGTAACGGATAAAGCCGACCGCTCTTATATGAACATTTGCTTTGTAATGAATGACGAATACAAAGACCTGGAAGCCGATTTCTTGAAATTTGCCACAGAAAAAGGTATGGTGGGTATTAAGGGACACCGTTCTGTAGGCGGTTTCCGTGCATCTTGCTACAACGCTATGCCGAAGGAAAGCGTTCAGGCTTTGATTGACTGCATGCAGGAATTTGAGAAACTTCATTAATAATTATGTTCACCACAGATTATACGAATTGCACAGATAGGAACAATAAATGGAATCTGTGATAATCCGTGATAATCTGTGGTGAACCTTTTTAATACAATAAGACCATGAAAGTATTAGTAGCAACAGACAAGCCGTTTGCAAAAGTTGCAGTAGACGGTATCCGTAAAGAAATAGAAGCAGCAGGTTATGAACTGGTATTGCTGGAAAAATATGGTGAAAAAGCTAAACTACTGGAAGCTGTAAAGGACGTTAACGCAATCATTATCCGCAGTGATATTATTGATGCCGAAGTATTGGATGCGGCAAAAGAACTGAAAATCGTAGTACGTGCAGGAGCAGGTTATGATAACGTGGATTTGGCGGCTGCTACGGCACACAATGTGTGTGTTATGAATACTCCGGGACAGAACTCCAATGCAGTAGCCGAACTGGCTTTTGGCATGATGGTGATGGCTGTCCGCAATTTCTATAACGGGACTTCGGGTACTGAACTGATGGGCAAGAAGTTAGGTATCCATGCATACGGCAATGTAGGTCGCAATGTGGCTCGTATCGCTAAAGGTTTTGGCATGGATATTTATGCTTTTGACGCTTTCTGCCCGAAAGAAGTGATCGAAAAAGATGGTGTGAAAGCTGTTTCTTCTGCTGAGGAACTGTATGCTGCTTGTAATATAGTGTCCCTGCATATTCCTGCTACGGCTGAAACTAAAAATTCCATCAACTATGAATTGGTCAACAAGATGCCTAAAGGAGGAGTATTGGTAAATACTGCCCGTAAGGAAGTGATCAATGAAGCGGAATTAATCAAACTGATGGAAGAACGCACCGACTTAAAGTATGTTACTGATATCATGCCGGTTGCCCATGCAGAGTTCTCGGAAAAATTTGCCGGCCGTTATTTCGCTACACCGAAAAAGATGGGGGCCCAGACGGCTGAAGCGAATATCAACGCAGGTATCGCTGCTGCCAGACAAATAGTAGGCTTCCTGAAAGATGGTTGTGAGAAATTCAGAGTAAATAAATAAGTAATCCAATAACCGCAGGGGCGGATTGAATCCGACCGGATGCATATAGCTTATGTTTTCGGGCGAATGCAATTCGCCCCTGCAAGTAAAATCTAATACCTTTATTTTATGGCAATAATAAAACCCTTCAAAGGCATCCGCCCTCCGAAAGAATTGGTAGAACAAGTAGCTTCACGTCCATACGACGTACTGAATTCTGAAGAAGCACGCGAGGAAGCGAAAGGTAATGAAAAGTCACTTTATCATATTATAAAACCGGAAATTGATTTCCCTGCCGGAACAGACGAACATGATCCTAAAGTATATGAGAAGGCTGCCGAAAATTTCCAGATGTTTCAGGACAAGGGCTGGTTGGTGCAAGATGAAAAAGAAAATTATTATGTATATGCACAAACCATGAATGGCAAGACCCAATATGGACTGGTGGTAGGAGCGTATGTTCCCGATTATATGAACGGGGTCATCAAAAAACATGAACTGACCCGTCGTGACAAGGAGGAAGACCGCATGAAACATGTCCGCGTAAATAATGCCAATATAGAACCGGTATTCTTTGCTTACCCGGATAATGCGGAATTGGATGCTATCGTTAAGAAATATACTTCACAACGGCCGGAATATGATTTTATCGCTCCGGGTGACGGCTTCGGACATTCATTCTGGGTGATCGACAAAGAAGAAGATATAAAAGCTATCACAAAAGCTTTCGAAGCCATGCCGGCTCTTTATATTGCCGATGGTCATCATCGCTCGGCTGCCGCAGCCCTGGTAGGCGCCGAAAAAGCGCAGCAAAATGCAAACCATCAGGGAAATGAGGAGTACAATTACTTTATGGCTGTATGTTTCCCGGCCAACCAGCTGACTATTATTGATTACAACCGTGTTGTAAAAGACTTGAACGGGCTGTCTCCGGAACAATTCCTGACCGCTGTCAGCAAGAATTTTGTGGTAGAAGAGAAAGGAACTGAGGTCTATAGACCACAGGCTCTTCACAATTTCTCTCTCTATCTGGACGGTAAATGGTACAGCTTGACAGCAAAACCGGGCACATACGATGACAATGATCCTATCGGAGTATTGGACGTGACTATTTCTTCCAACTTGATATTGGATGAAATATTGGGAATCAAGGATCTTCGTTCCGACAAACGGATTGACTTTGTAGGTGGTATCCGTGGCCTGGAGGAATTAAAGAAGCGTGTGGACAGCGGTGAAATGAAAGTGGCTTTGGCCCTTTACCCTGTTTCTATGAAACAATTAATGGATATTGCCGATACCGGTAATATCATGCCGCCCAAAACAACTTGGTTTGAACCGAAACTTCGTTCGGGATTGGTTATTCATAAACTGAGCTGATCCATAGTGGAACACGGACAGAAAGAACAAACCTGCATTTCCCTTTCTGTCCGTGTCCGTTCAATCATTTCATATAATTTTTCAGCTGCTACAGGTGATATAAATTCTTTTATATTTGTTGATTAGGTATAATTAAAATAAATAGATGTCAGAGTGAAAGAATAAAGCATTTTTCCTTTGTTTATTGCTGACAAATATCTAATTTCGCGCCGATTTTAAAGCGTGTAATAAAAACGATGACTAACAACAAGACTAAAGGATTTCTCCTTGGGGCAATCGCAGCAGCCAGCTACGGCATGAACCCACTGTTCACCCTTCCTCTTTATAGTGCAGGAATGAGCGTAGACTCGGTATTATTTTATCGCTATGCACTGGCTATAGTTGTACTAGGTATCATGATGAAGATGCAAAAGCAATCTTTTGCCATTAAGAAAGCGGATGTGCTGCCACTTTGCATCATGGGACTGCTGTTCTCTTTCTCTTCCCTGTTTCTCTTTATGAGTTATAACTACATGGATGCCGGTATCGCATCCACCATACTGTTTGTCTACCCGGTACTGGTAGCTATTATTATGGCTGTAGTATTTAAGGAAAAAGTATCGCCGGTCACTATGTTTTCCATAGCGCTGGCCTTTGTGGGAATTTCCTTGCTCTGTAAAAGTCCGGGAGGACAGACACTCAGCCTGGTCGGGATTACTTTTGTCTTTTTATCATCCTTGTCTTATGCTATCTATATAGTTGGCGTAAACCGTTCTTCCCTGAAGGATATGCCTATAGCCAAGCTTACTTTCTATGTCCTGCTTTTCGGCCTGTCTGTTTATGTGGTGCGATTGAAGTTCTGTACAGGATTGCAGCCTATCCCTACACCCTTGTTATGGGTGAACGCAGTTTCACTGGCTGTTTTTCCTACTGTTATTTCGTTGGTGACCATGACAAAGGCCATACACTACATTGGTTCCACCCCCACTGCTATTCTGGGTGCTTTGGAGCCTGTTACAGCTTTATTCTTCGGAGTACTGATTTTTGGAGAGCAGCTGACACCGCGCATTATTCTGGGCATTTTGATGGTGATTACTGCCGTAACTCTGATTATAGGAGGAAAAACATTGCTGAAAAAAAGCAAGATTCGGTTAAGGCATACTGGCAGATAAAGTCGGATTTTGTATCTTTGCCCTTGCAATTATAAATTTTCCACTATGAAAAAACAACTGATGCAATGGGCAGGAGTGGGAATGTGGATGGTATTGGGGCTGTCCGCATGTTCCCCTACAAAAACAGAAATCGGAAATCTGAATGTCATTCCGCAGCCCCAAGAAGTAAGTCAAGACATTCAAGCCCACCCTTTTGTTATTAATCCGCAAACCGGTATTGTTTATCCGGAAGGCAATGAAAAGTTGCAACGGACGGCAGAATTTTTAGCTTCCTATATTGAAGAGGCAACGGGAATTACTGTCCGGACAACAACTGAAGCCGCAAGGAAGAACTCCATCATTTTGGCGGTTGACGGTTCCATTACCAACAAAGAGGGGTATCAACTGGAGGTAACTTCTGAAAACATCCATTTGAATGGAGGAAGTGAGTCGGGAGTATTTTATGGAATACAAACGCTCTACAAGGCTTTGCCGTTGACCAAAAACAAACAGGTATCCGCTGCCATCCCGGTGGGAACTGTTAATGACTATCCTCGTTTCGGTTATCGCGGCTTCATGGTAGACGTGGGCCGCCATTATTTTCCGGTTTCTTATCTGAAACAAATCATTGATATGCTGGCACTGCACAATATCAATTATTTTCATTGGCATCTGACCGAAGACCAAGGCTGGAGAATTGAAATCAAGAAATATCCCAAACTTACGGAAATAGGTTCGATGCGTCCGCGTACATTGATTGACCGTGAAACCCAGACTTACGATGAAACTCCTCATAGCGGTTTTTATACACAGGAAGAAGCAAAAGAAATTGTCAAGTATGCCGCTGACCGTTTTATTACTGTAATCCCCGAAGTTGACCTTCCGGGACATATGATGGGAGCTTTGGTTTCCTATCCGGAATTAGGTTGTACGGGAGGTCCATACGAGATTCCTTGTAAATGGGGGGTATTCCCTGATGTGCTGTGTGGAGGAAACGACCGGACTTTACAGTTCGCCAAAGATGTATTGAATGAAATAATGGATATCTTTCCATCTCCTTATATCCATATTGGTGGGGATGAATGTCCGAAAGTACGTTGGGAAAAATGCCCTGTATGTCAAGCTAAAATTCGGGAACTGGGTTTGAAAGATACACCAAAACATAGCAAGGAGAACCAATTACAGACCTATTTCATGTCCGAGGTAGGCAAAGTTATCAATGACAGAGGGCGTAAAATGCTGGGCTGGGATGAGATGTTGGAGGGAGGATTGGCTCCAGGTGCCACAGTGATGTCATGGACCGGTGTCAAAGGTGGTATCGAAGCCGCCCGTCTGCACCATGATGCGATTATGACTCCTATTCAGTATCTTTATTTCAGCAATCCTACTTACAACCGGATAAAAGGGACTAAAAGCCTTGGACGTGTCTATACATTTGAACCTGTTTCTAATGAATTGGCAGAGGATGAACGAAAATATATCATCGGTACCCAAGGATGCATATGGACAGAATGGACGCGTGACAGTTTGAAGATGGAATGGCAAATTCTTCCCCGTATGGCTGCCTTGTCCGAGATTCAATGGACGGAACCGTCACATAAAAATTTCGACAGTTTCTTGAAACGTTTACCGGCTCTGCTGGCTATCTACCGGGATAGAGGTTATGATTTTCGCCAGGACATTTATGATGTGAACATTGATATTGTTCCGGCTCCCGATGAAGGAAAAGCCCGGATTGCTTTTCAGACGTTTGATGACGCGGAAATACATTATACATTGGACGGCAGCGTTCCCGATGTGCAATCCCCATTGTATACCGACACTATACAAGTGGATAAAGATGTTATCATACAAGCCATTGCAGTTCGTCCGCAGGGTGCCAGTCAGATAAGTAAGGAGGAAATACATTTTAATGCAGCCACAATGAGACCGGTTACCTTGAATACCATTCCTCATAAATCATATACTTTTAAAGGAGGAAGTACCTTGATAGACGGATTATATGGGGATATGAATTATCGCTCAGGACGTTGGATTGGTTTCTACGGGACAGATATGAATGTGACCCTTGATTTACTTGAGCCTAAGGAGGTGTCTTCAGTTTTCGTAAACACAATGTTGAACACAGGCGATGCTATCTTTGGTACAACAGGTCTGAAGGTGGAAGTTTCTGAGGACGGGAAAAATTTCCGCAGGGTAGCCTCCGAAGATTTTCCCGTTGTGGAAAAAGGAACTAAAATGCAGAGCCGCAAAGACTCTGTCTCTTTTGACAAAGTAAAAGCCCGCTATATTAAAATCATAGCAGAAGTTACTCCGAAACTTCCCGCATGGCATTCCATGCCTGGCGAAAAAGCGTTTTTGTTTGTTGACGAAATAGGAGTGGAGTAAATCCGCCTTCGGAGCAATGGCTTTCTAAAGAACAAATACCAAACAAGAAACGGACATTCTGACAAAAACAGATGTCCGTTTCCTTATTCATAAGCCTTTCATGTATTTTCAAAAGCTGTTCAAGAAAAAATGGCGATAGAGATTCACTCTGTCGCCATTATGTGATGTGGAATGTCTAATTCCTTATGCTTTAGGAAGTGCTTCTTTTACAACCATAGTACGGTTTACATATTCTGCACCGTTCAATTGCTTGATAGCTTCTTTGGCTTCGTCATCATTAGGCATTTCTACAAAAGCAAAGCCTTTAGAACGACGTGTTTCACGGTCAGTAATAAGTTTTACTGAAGCTACTGTTCCATACTCTTCCATTACACCTCTCAAATCACCTTCCCTAACATTATAGTTAAGGTTTCCAATATACAAATTCATAAAATAAAAATTGATAAATAAATAATTAAGTAAACTTTGAATTTAAAAATTTAGTTAGAAGAATAGAAACGGTTCAAGTGTGAGATGAATTGAGTCAATCGAAAAAACTATCTTTTTATATTCCGTTGTCAAAGGAACGATAAATAATTGGATTATCCACTATATTTCTCTTTTTATTTTGATATTTTTTTAGCCGGTGACTCTTTTTATACTTTTTAGGCTTAAAGCAGGAGCCTTATATCATTCATATTCACTAATTTTGTATCAACAGCTAACTTATAACTAAGATTTATATGATATTGAATGAAAGAGAAAGCCGCCATGAGCATGTGTTGCATGTGGCCCGACAAATGATGACGGCAGCGCGCACTGCTCCCAAAGGAAAAGGTGTTGACATTATTGAAATAGCCATGGTGACGGATGGTGATATCAATATTTTATCGGAAATGATGGTGAAAATGGTTGCGGAGCATGGAATGAAATTCTTTCTGCGCGATGCGGAAAATATTCTGAATGCGGAATGTGTCCTGTTAATAGGTACCCACGAACAGGCGCAAGGATTGAATTGTGGTCATTGTGGATATGCCACCTGCGTGTCTCGCAAAGAAGGAGTGCCGTGTGCTCTCAATAGTGTCGATGTGGGCATTGCCATCGGATCAGCTTGTGCCACGGCAGCAGACAACAGGGTGGACACACGGGTCATGTTCTCGGCCGGACTAGCAGCGCAGCGTCTGAACTGGCTGGAAGGATGCACCCAGGTTTATGCCATCCCTGTCAGTGCATCCTCTAAAAATCCTTTCTTTGACCGGAAACCTAAAGAATAAATTTCTCTACTACCGCGGCTACACCATCTTCTTCGTTAGAAAGGGTGATGTAGTCGGCGTTTTGACGGACTATTTCTTGAGCATTGGCCATTGCTACCCCCAATCCGGCATATTGTATCATAGAAAGATCGTTAAAACCATCACCAACGGCAATCATTTCTTCTTTTGTCATACCGATTTCTTTTAGCAATACGGCCAGTGATTGTGCTTTATCAATACCTTTAGGAACCAATTCCAAAAAATAAGGTTCGGAACGGAATACGCCCATACGGTCTTTCAAGTGTTCGTACATTTCTTTTTCAAGCACTGCAAGCCGCGTAGGTTCACCTACAATCAGACATTTGGCAATAGGAAATTTTATTGCCTCCAGAAAATGATCCACTTTCTTGGGAGTCATCACATTCAGAATAGCTTCTTTCAATACATATTCATCTTCCGGATATTCAGTCAATACATATTTTCCATCGTAAGTGACGATAGCAAAATGATTGTCGGTGGCACATTTATACAGGTAAGGCAATATATCCGGATCGAGCACATTCTCGTACATCATCTCACCGGTTTTCCAGTCTATGATCTCACCTCCGTTATACGAAAGTATATAACCTTCGTATTTCTGCAACTCTAAGATCTCGGCCAGTGGAGCCACACCGTATGTGGGACGCCCCGATGCCAAAACAATTTTTACTCCGCGCTCTTGCGCTTCGATAAGTGTACGACGTGTGTGTTCCGTTACCTCTTTCTTTTGATTGGTCAACGTTCCGTCTAGGTCTAAAACTAATAATTTATACTTCATATACTATTTAATGGAGTGCTTTTGCCAAATTCGCTGCAAATATAACGATTAAATTCATGGCTTTTTGCTACATTTGCTCAAAATAAACAAGAATCATGACAGAAATTTTATTAACCGTAATTATTATCCTGCTGATAATTAATATTGTAATCGCACTTACTAAAAACAATCGTCTGCAAACCGAACGTCTGGAAGGATTGCTACGCGAAGAAATGAAAGAAAACCGGGACGAGCTGGGAAGAAATATCCGCGAACTGCGTAATGAACTGAATCAAACCTTGAACTATTCTATCCGCAATATGCAGGATACTTTGCATAAAAACCTGCTGACCGGTAATGAAATGCAACGGGAAAAATTTGAAGCAATGGGCAAGCAACAGGAAGCCTTGGTGAAAAGTACGGAAAAACGATTGGATGACATGCGGCAAATGGTAGAAGAAAAATTACAGAAAACATTGAATGAACGTATAGGACAATCCTTTGAAATAGTACGTTCGCAGCTGGAGAATGTACAGAAAGGATTGGGAGAGATGAAGAGTCTGGCACAGGATGTAGGAGGATTGAAAAAAGTTTTAAGCAATGTGAAGACACGGGGTACATTCGGAGAAGTACAATTAGGGGCTTTATTGGACCAGATGCTGAGTCCGGAACAATATGCGGCGAATGTCAAAACCAAGAAGAATGCAACGGAATTTGTGGAATTCGCCATTAAACTTCCGGGAAAGGAAAATAGTAATGATACTGTATATTTACCTGTGGATGCCAAATTTCCCAAAGATGTATATGAGCAATATCAGGATGCATACGAAGCCGGAGATGCCGCATTGATTGAAACTTCATCCCGCCAACTGGAAATCACAATCAAAAAAATGGCAAAGGACATTCACGATAAATATGTAGACCCACCTTTTACAACAGATTTTGCCATTATGTTTCTGCCATTCGAAAATATCTATGCAGAAGTGATCCGCCGGACCGCATTGGTGGAAATGTTGCAAAAAGACTGGAAGATAGTGGTTACAGGTCCTACCACCCTGGGAGCTATCCTGAATAGTTTGCAAATGGGATTCCGTACACTGGCCATTCAAAAACGAACAAGCGAAGTATGGAATGTGTTAGGGGCAGTAAAGACCGAATTCGGAAAGTTTGGAGGATTGCTGGAAAAGGTACAGAAAAATCTACAGAATGCAGGAGACCAGTTAGAGGAAGTTATGGGAAAACGTACTCGTGCCATAGAGCGTAAACTACGCCAGGTAGAAGCCCTTCCGGCAGAAGACAGCCAACGAATGTTGAGTTTGCCCGAACTGACAGATGATGAGGACGATGAATAAACAAGGAGGACTTAAAGATGAGCATGACGTGGGATTTTATTTTAAGATTGTTTGTGGCAGGCGCTTTGGGTACTGTTATTGGTCTGGATAGGGAATATCGTGCCAAAGAAGCCGGTTACCGTACCCATTTTCTAGTATCACTGGGAAGTGCTCTCATTATGATTGTGTCACAATATGGTTTTATGGAAGTAGTGAAGATGGAGGGAATAGACCTGGACCCGAGTCGTGTGGCCGCACAGGTTGTCAGCGGTATCGGTTTTATTGGAGCGGGTACTATTATTTTTCAGAAACAAATCGTGCGCGGGCTTACTACCGCTGCCGGAATTTGGGCTACTTCGGGCATCGGTCTGGCTATTGGAGCCGGTATGTACTGGCTGGGAATCTCAGCAACAATCCTTACGCTGATTGGTCTTGAGGCACTTAGCTATCTTTTTAAAAGTATAGGTATGAAAAGTTCCATGGTGGAGTTCTCTACAGACAATAAAGAAACACTGAACCGTATGGCCAAGAAATTCAATTCCAAGGAGTACAATATTGTTTCCTATCAATTGGACGAAAAGAGGTTGGGAGAAGTAACGACCTATTATGTTACAATGGTTATAAAATCCAAGAAATACAATGATGAAGGTATGTTACTGACATTATTACAGGATTTTAGCGATATTACCGTTCATAGGCTGGAGTAAGCTTTTCCGGCTTGGTTCAAAAGCAGCAGGGGAGAGCGCTTATTGAAAGATTCTCTCCCCTGTGCTGTGATCATGCTTTTAACCGCATAACAAACGTACTTCCTTCTCCCAGCTTACTGTCTACTGTAAGCGTACCATTATGGGCCTCGACAAAATCCCGGGAAATGGACAGACCTAAGCCGCTTCCTTGTACTTTAGTTCCGGGAACCCGGAAATAATGGTCAAAGATGCTTTTATGATAACGTGGATCAATCCCTTTCCCGAAATCCCGTACAAACATCTCAATGAATCCATCATCTGTCTGACGTGCCCCTATTACTACACGACCGTTTTCCGGTGAATACCGGATGGCGTTGGAAAGAAGGTTGGTCAGCACCCAAGCTATCTTCTCACTGTCGACAAACAGTTTACCTATTTTGTCTTCAGGGTACTCCACTTCTATTTGAATGTTGAACTTCTCGGCTTGCACACGGTTTGCCTTTATTGCATATTCTATCAACTCTATAGGTTTGGTTATCTTAGGCTTCAACTGTAGTTTTCCTGATTCTACCTGCGTCATATTCAGCAATTCGCCGGTGATATTAAGCAGCCGTTCGCTATTTTCCTTGATACTGTTTGCCAAATCTTCCTGTTCTTCATTTAAAGCTCCGATACGCTGGTCTTCTAATAATTGCAGACTCATCATAATAGCCGAGATAGGAGTCTTCAATTCATGTGAGATTGTAGAGATAAATGTGGTCTTGGCCGAATCCAGTTCCTTAAATTCGGTTATATTCTTCAACATAATGACATATCCTTTTTTCTCCATAGTAACCCCATCTTTCCCCGGTTGGGAAATACTCATGTATTTTACTTGGAAAAAACTCTCTTTATTGTCCGCATAAATCTTCAGAGGTTCTTTCTTTTCTTTTTCCTTGTCTTTGACTGGTTCCCCAGGAATTTCCACCAATTCACGAATCAGGCGGCGCAACAAATCATTGCGCAAGGAAATATCCTGTGCAGAATGTTTAATAACTTCTTCACGCTTCAGGTTGATCACATTCAATGCTTCATCATTGATGAACAGGATTTCCATATCATTATTTAAACCGATAATAGGCTCGTTGATACTGTTGATGATAGTCTCCATATATTTTTTAGATGCCATCATATCGGATAAAGTACTTGCATGATAATCTTCCAGACGTTTGGCCATGCGGTTGAAATTTTTAGATACTTCTGAAAATTCTTCACTGCTGTTCAATTCCAAACGTTTCTCATAATTATGGTTTGCAATTTCCTGTATAGCGTTGGTCAGCTCTTTAATAGGATTATCAATTGATGCGGGAAGACGCAACCACATACCAATACCAATACATATACATGCGGCACCAACAACATATATCCACAATAAAGCCCGCTGTAAGCCGGGACCTGCTGCCGGACTGTCAGGTTCCGTGGCAGTCAGTATTTGCAAATTCACAACAGAAAGTACAACCAACAGTACAATCATTGCCACCAATATCCCTATGGCGAGGGTTAGTTTCGACTTTATATTCATAACTTTTATTTTTTATGCAAGTATAATCAAATCTATGTCCATTTCTGCTAAAGAGTGTAGAAATTTTCGATATTTGGAAAGACTGAATAATGCACCGGGCATTTTGAAAGCAGGATGCCCCATACAGACAGTTGTAATTCCACGTTGACGACAAGTCTTAATTATTTCTCCCATAATATCGGAAGATGAAACTTGGATAACTTCACCGCCCAACTCGGTAACCAGTTTAAAATGATTAAGTAAATGCCGCTGTGTTGCCAATGGAATACGTTCCGTACTTTCGGCAGGCGTTTGTACATAAAGGGCAAAAAAGACCGTATTGTACCGGGAAGCAAGCCGTGCCGCTTTACGGATGATATGTCGGGGAGTCCGTTCATTACTGCTGATACATGCCAAAAACTTCTCGTGCCGGATACCCTTTTCGCCTGTAACAATTTCATTTTCAACTTTTTTCTCGACTCGAAAGGCCACTTCTTTTAGTGCCAGTTCACGTAACTGAAGAATATTCTCTGTCTTAAAAAAGTTATTCAGTGCCAACTGAATCTTTTCAGGGCGATAGATTTTCCCGGCTTTCAACCGGTTTATCAGTTCTTCGGCAGTAAGGTCTATATTTACCACTTCATCCGCATCCTGCAACACCTTGTCCGGAATCCGTTCCTTAACCTCTATACCTGCTATGCCTTTTACGTCTTCATTCAAACTTTCTATATGCTGGATATTAACTGCAGAAATTACGTTTATACCGGCATCCAACAATTCCATTACATCTTGCCAACGTTTCTCATTCCGGCTGCCCTCGATGTTGGTATGTGCCAATTCATCTACTATAACCAGTTCGGGATGTAACTGAAGAATGGCATCAAGATCCATTTCTTCCACTTCCTTACCTTTGTAAAATATCTTTTTCCGAGAGATAACAGGCAATCCTTCCAACATAGCAACGGTTCCTGCACGTCCGTGCGTTTCAATATAACCTATCTGTACATTTACACCGTTCTCCAACATTTCGTGAGCTTCTTGCAGCATACGATAACTTTTCCCTACACCGGCTATCATTCCGATATAGATTTTAAACTTCCCACGCCGTGAACGTTTAATCAAATCTAAAAAATGCTGTACACTTTCTTCTCTGTCTTCCATTTGTTACTTTATCATATTGGCAATATAACAATTTTCCGCATATTTAATATCAGTCCTTTTATAACAGGCAAAGAATATACCAATAAAACAAACGGCTTAGCTACAATGCCATAAGCGTGTCATCAAAGACTAAAGCTTACCAAAATGAAAAGGGGGCTCTTTCAAAATGAAACACTTTCTTAATCACTATAATTATTGCCGTTAGATCTCCCAGAATAGTTTATTCCTGCTTTTCTAGCTTGTGTATGTTGAAATTGACGGGCTATTTTATATTCACGTTCTCCTTTTAGTAATCTGTATCCGGTTTGTTTAAACCAAAAGCTTATATTATTTTCTATACATTGCCGACGAATGTCCAATACCCAGTCATAATTACATATACGCGCTTCTTTGCCCGATTCTCCACCTACCACAATCTGTTCTACCCATGTACCGAGTTCTCCCTTGAAGTTTATAGCGGACAACAACGGTTCACAGATAATGATTTTATGCTTTACAGGAGCTGCTTTATAAAGAGGAAGACGGTAATCCACTCTGTCTTGATTTTCCATGGTGCAACAAATGGTAACATTATCATACCCGTCCCCCCAATCCGGAGGCAGACATTGGCCGAGCCGGTCTATGCGTTTAGTTATAAACAAGAAATGAAGATCGTATCGTTCCCGCATCATTTTCCATGCTTCTATACGCCATTCATCGGCTTCTTCTATCAGAAAATCGGAGGTAAAACAAGTATAGACGAGATTGCCGGAAGGGATCTTGTAAGTCTTATCCTTTTTCCGTCGCACGGGCAGATTGAATTGTCCGGTTTTGGTTATTATGGAACTGTCTTTCCCATGTTTACTATCTCCGCGATATACATAACAATGCCGGCAACCTGTACTTAGCTTATGGCAGCCATGCCAAGGATTCCATAGAGAAGACTCCGGACTTATTCTATTTTCCATTCTGTCTGAATAAAATTTATCATTGTCTGCAAAGTTAGCTAAAGTCTTTTCATCATTTACATAATTCATTCCTGAATTTCTTCAAAAAGAATGGGAGTGTTATAGTTAATGCAAATGGATTAATGTACCTTTGCCGGTATAATCAATTAAGCCACTGGCAAGAATAAATTTTATAATGTAGAATATAAAACAAAAAACTTATTATATGAGCACAGACGATAGAAAATGGGAGATTATTGAAAGTGAATATCTTATCCGCCGCCCTTGGCTGACCGCACGCCGTGACCGGGTTAAACTACCTACAGGAGTTGAAATTCCTGAATATTATATTTTGGAATATCCTGATTGGGTAAATGTAATTGCTATCACCAAAGAGGGTAAATTCGTATTAGTACGCCAATACCGTCACGGAATAAAAGAAACACGTTATGAAATTTGAGCCGGAGTTTGTGAAACCGGAGAAGAACCTTTGCTTTCTGCCCAACGCGAATTGTACGAAGAAACAGGGTATGGCAATGGAAATTGGACAAAACTTATGACTATTTCAGCAAATGCCAGCACCATGACAAATATCACTCATTGTTATCTGGCTACGGAGGTAGAACGAATCTCTACCCAGCATTTGGAAGAAACTGAAGATCTGACAGTGCATTTGCTGGATGAAGAAGAAGTAAAAGCGTTGTTATTGAATGATGAGGTGAAACAATCATTGATGGCTGCACCGTTTTGGAAGTATTTTGCTTTATATTCTCGTTTATAATAAAGACTTTTAGGGAGACTGAAAAAGCTCCCTAAAAGTAAGTTGAATCATTTATTCTATTAAACCGAGTTAATCACTTTTTATACTTCTTTGTATCGTCATTCGCTCACCTTCTCAGTGAGAATCCTTTTTTGCAGATAAAGAATGCATAGCCATAATATGCTTTATACTTACTATATAGCTCAGCCTCATGATGATTGGATGTTATCAATTCTTCTACGATTCTGCTTCCTGCATGTTTTCTTCTGAATATTTCCTCGGCTTTAGCTTGAGGAGCAAAATAATGTTCTATCCAGCAATTCTCCGGAAGAATGAATGTCGCAACCGGAATATATCCTGCTTTTTGTATCTGGGCTACTTTGTTGGGAACCGTATCTATTTCCGTATAAGCACTCATCCAGAAATCATGAATTTCTGCCGGGCGTTGATCGGTAAACCAGACACTTTCAGAAACGGCAAGGTATCCTCCCGGTTTCAAATAGTTGCGCCACTCTTTCAAGCCTCGTTCAAAACCAATATTATAAATGGCTCCTTCCGACCAGATCAAGTCCAAAGAGTCCTTTTCAAAAGAAAGGTCATCCATCGAACCGACTATGCCTTTCACCCTATTCTGGAGATTCAGTTTCTCGGCATTCTTGTTGAAACGTTCAATGAATCCCGGGAAAAAGTCGATGCCTGTAATCTTCCCCGGCACATGTTGTGCCAAGATCATTGTCTGGCCCCCTGTTCCACAACCGAGATCAGCAATAAGGGATTTGTCGGTAAGATTATCTATAAAGCTTAATGCTTTAAGAGTTACTTCGGGACTTCCGGGTCCTTGTCGCTCCGTATTTAAGAAAAAATCACAAATCAAATTTACATCGAATCCTAGAATTGTATTGTTGTCATTATTCATTATCGTAATATATTAAACATACACTGAAAGCATAGCCATACTCCCTGTGTAATAAAAAAATAAAATTATAGTAATATGAAATTGCTCTCGAAAAAATATCCCGAGAATACACGAATAAACAATCTATTTATGAGAACAGATTGTTTACGACACCAAATCCGATATACGAGTTTTTAACATAGTGCAAAGATACACCTATTTCATTGAAAAACGATAGAAAACAATGTTTAAATTTAGGAGATATTTCAGTATTTGATCTTTTTCCACTCTTTTAAAAACCTATTTTGCGTTTCAAATAAATCATATCTTTTAGTAAAATCCCATTGTCAATAATGGGATGATCGTAATTCTCCGTGAAAAAACCTTTTATACAATGAGAATATTCAAAGCCGCAACTTTTATAAAATGCAAGAACACCGGGAACGTCTCCTGTTCCCACTATCATCTGAGTATATTCTTTTGAATAATGGTTTATCAGGTAGTTTATTAGTTTTCTACCATATCCTTGTCGCTGGGCAATAGGGGTAACCGCTATATTCTTCAATTCACAAATTTCCGGACCTTCTTTTGTTACAACGCCCACGGCTTTTATCCCATTATCTTCCAATACAAACAAGTCACCACGCTCCAGATACCGGTCTATCATTGTTTCCTGTTCATCCCCAAGCAATAACAAGTCCAGATATTGCTTTTTATTTCTAGATATTTTAATGATGTGATAATCCATAATATTATATTTATAACATTCTTGTCTTTATAGATAGTGCAAAACAGCACTATTTTAACGATTCCCGGCATATCGGTAAACAGCAGCCGAAATATCGGAGATTATTTTAGCATTCGTTTCCATATTTTCTTTTGAGTCTTTGACAAATACAGCTACTACGTATCGGCTTCCATCAGGTAGAATTACAAAGCCAATGTCATTGATGCCAATGTATTCTCCCCGGTCATTCTTATCGGAAGTTCCTGTCTTATGTCCTATCTTGACTTCACTTTCGGGAAGGGGAGCAGGCAGTCTGTCTTTGCCTGTCCCACACTCTATCATAATATGCTTTAGAAAATCTGTATATTCATTTCTCATGAAATCTTGAGTCATAAAAAGTTCCAATAGATTGGCTGCTTCCATTGGTGTTGTCCAGTTTTTGTAACAATCATCCATGTCTTGATGCATCTCATCTTCGGTAGCAGTTATGGAAACATCGTTTATTCCCAATGAATGAATGTATTCATCCACCACGTTTACACCACCTATATAATCGAATAAGATATCACAGGCTACATTGTCACTTGACTGCATTGTATAAACTAAAAGTTCACTAATCGGAAGTTCTAAATTGCCTTGGGGATATTTATCACGCAAAGGGCTGTATGTATTCGGTTTGAAATATTTTTTATCAAGATATAGGGAAGTGGAAAGTGGAATATGCCGTTTTTGCAGGTAATCACATACAGCCAATGCCTGATGAAACTTATAAACGCTCATCATGGGATATTTTTCGGCATTATTTATGGCCAGCGTATCTTCTCCATCCAGTATCAAAGCCACTCCTATAGTTGCTTTCTTATCTTTAATAATATGTCGAATTTCTGTTTTTAATGTTTTCAATGAATCTTGGGATTTATTCTGAACACATCCGCCAGACAACACACACCATATACATATAATAATATATGGATATCCGTTTTTTACTAAAGACTGCAAGATTAACCTTGGGCTCCGTTTTTTTGTTATACGCATTTTCCTGATTTTAATTGTACGAAGATACCGGATTATCAGTCATTCTCCAAATTTTTCTTTATTTAAAGATTAGCCTTTTATCTTCTTCCGCAAATAACACAGCAGTATTTACCAGTGCCAGATGAGAATAAGCTTGTGGGAAATTACCCAATTGTTCTTTTGTTTCGAAATCAATATCTTCACTGAACAGACCCAAATGGTTTGAATATTGCAAAATTTCATCGAACAGACAGCGTGCTTCGTCTTTTTCCCCGATGACATAAAGTGCACGGATCAGCCAAAAAGTACAGATGGTAAAGGCCGAAGAAGGACAGCCAAAATCATCATGAGTATTATAGCGGTACATCAATCCTTTGTGTAATAAGGATTGCTTGACGGCTTTCACTGTTTTATGATAACGAATATCATCAGCATCTATAAATCCATAAGGTTCCATTAACAGTAAAGAAGAGTCCAAATCCAGATTGCCGTATGCTTGTGAAAAACTTTGTATTTCTTCCTTCCATCCGTTTCTCATAACATCCGCTTTAATTGCATCAGCTTCTTCTTCCCAACGTCGGCTATTCTCATATTTATTCAGAATACGGGCTATGCGGGCTCCTCTGTCCAAAGCAACCCAACACATCACTTTGGACGAAACGAAATGCTGTCCTTC
>CDZU01021007.1_pt1 | contig 37933 bp, 57 predicted proteins | sample 557441 | NCBI WGS metagenome assembly CDZU01 (sample SAMEA3182114, study PRJEB8094) | gut metagenome | biome: human; feature: gut; material: Stool; isolation source: human stools | place: Canada | collected 2013-06-10
TTCGTCAACCACGCGCAATACAGGGCCACGCTCACGGTCACGGCCGGATCGTCGCTATCGGTCACCGTCTCGAGAACTTTTCGGACCGACTGGGCACCGCCAGCCAAGCCTTCGCTAAACGTCTTCGTCGACGAGAGGCTGGGATGCCAGCTGTCGGTGTTTCCCGGCGCGCCAGAGAGCGACGACACGCCCGAGACGTCCCACTTCACCGTGTCGCGCGTCCTGCCCGACGGCTCGACCCTGCAGCTCGGCTCGCACCTGGCGGCGGGCGAGGGCGCGAGCGACCCGCTGCCCCCGCTCAACAGCGAGTTCGAGTACGTCGCGGTCGCCTACGCCGCGACGGGCGTGAGCACGGCGACGAGGGTCAAGACGACCGTGGCGAGCCGCGCGGTGGCCCTCAACTGGGGAGCCGGCGCGGAGAGGTCGTGGCTCGGGCGCTACCTCAAGAAGGGCTCGAGCCGCAAGGTGACGCACGGATACAAGATGCTGCACTTCGCCGACGGCGGGGAGGGACTGCCCGTCTCGTACGGCATCAACGAACGGGACGTCAAGGACAGCATGGACTTCCTGCTGCTCGACGAGGAGGACTACAAGTCATTCCTCGAGGTCATGAACTCCGCGGGGCGCTTCTGGGTGCGCGACCTCCACGGCGAGCGGTTCCGCGCCCGCCTGAGCTGCGGCGTGAAGCGCTCGGATGGCGCGTGGGTGGCCTCGTGCGACCCGACGTGGGAGACGTGGGAGGAGCCCGCCAATGGCTGATAGCTGGATAAGGCCGTTCGACGCCTCCTACGACTTCGTGCGCGTCTCGCGCGAGACGGGGCTCGAAGTCGACTTCGTGCGCGACATCGAGAACGGCGGCTCCATCGAGCGCAACGCGAACACGGCGCTCTATGAAACCGCATCCCTGGACTTCGCCGACAAGTTCGATGTCGGCAACGACTTCCTGCGCGTGTACCTCAACGCCTCCTTCTCGGACGGCAGCGAGAGGCGCGAGTGCCTCGGCACGTTCATGCCCGTGGTGGACTCGGTGGACATCGACGGCGCCTACCGCGAGGGACAGATCAATGCCTACGGCCTCCTGAAGCGGCTCAAAGACGACGACTTCGACGGGCCGTACGTGATCGTTGCTGGCAGCAATCTGGTTGATGAGGCCGTCAAGATAGCCGAATCGGTCGGCCTCACCGTCTACGCCGACCCCAGCAGTCTCCTTCTGGGCAGCACCTTGGTTTTCGGCGTGGGCAGGGACAACGACGCCAAGAACAAGCTGGACGCGGTGGACCTGCTCCTCAAGGCGGCCGGGTTCCGTTCGCCGGCGACCGACCGAATGGGCAACGTGCTCTACAGGCGCTACGTCGAGCCCACCGACATGCCCATCTCGGCGGAGTTCACCGAGGGCAGGGACGCGCGCTTCATGTCGGACATGACCGAATCGACCAACCGCGCCGAGGTCTGCAACGTCGTGCACGTGGACTTCAGCACGCAGGACGCGTCGGTGCGCGGCACGGCGGTCGACGACTCACCCGACTCGGACCTGTCGACCGTCTCGGTCGGGCGCCGCATCGTCAAGAGCTACAGCTACGACAGCCTGCCGGGCGTGGACACCGAGGACGCCAACCTTGTCGAGGGCGCCGCCAACGCCCTCATCGGCACCGGCAAGAAGTCGGATAAGAGCTTCAGGCAGGCCGATTCGCACGGCAGCATCCAGACCGTCTACGTCCCCGACTCGCCGCAGACGGGTGTGCTCTTCGGCATCAAGGTCGTCTCGAGTGGCGGGCGCGTCGGTTTCTGCCAGGACGAGGGGCCGAGCGTAAAGAAGGACACGGACTACACGCAGAGCGTGTGGGTCAAGGGCACCAAGGGCGCGACGGGCATCATACAGTCCTTCTGGGATCAGGAGAGGGCGCTTGGCCCGGTGACCAAGGGGTTCACCATGACTGGCGAGTGGCAGAAGGTCAGCTACACCTACCACGCCACGGAGAACCACAGCAAGGTCAGCTGGGGCTACTGCTACATCGACGGCGGCGAGGCCATCTTCGTCGCCGACAAGGTCGAGGAGGGAGGCAGCGCCACGCCTTGGCCCCAGGACGCCATGCAGGCGGCGGCGGACCGCAAGGCGGCGGAGCTTCTCGCCACCGAGCGCTCAGTGACGCGCACGGACGAGTTCCGGAGCGTGTACAAGCCCGTCGAGCCGTGCATGGCGGTGGCGATGAACTACAGGACCGGCGGGGTCGTCGGCAAGCTGGCAATCCAGAAGCAGACGCTGACGCTCGACGCCGGCTGCGTCATAAAGCACACGGCGAGGAGGTATGAGCGATGAGCGATTCGACGGTCGAGATCAAGGGCGCGGCGGCGCGGCTGGCGGCGGCGATGCCGTCGGGCGGCAAGCGGCTGACGATGGAGTTCGGCACGGTCGTGGGCGTCCATGGCACGGCGCTGGACGTGATGCTGCACGGCGCGGTGGTGACGGTCCCGATGGTGCGCTCCTGCACGGGGTGCATCATCACCGACCGCGCCGTGATCCTGTCGCAGGGCCCGCTGGCCGTGTGCGTCGGCACGATGGCGGCGGTGTAGGCCCGCGTTACGGGGGCCCGAACCTGCAGTGTGGCGGGGAATGGGCCCCACCACACCGCAGAACGGGAAGGAGGCCGGATGGAGGTGCTCAAGCTGTTTGCGCCGTATGGCCCCGGATGGCTCGGAGGCGCAGCGCTTGTTCTCATTGCCTTTTATTTTGGGCGGCAATTTTTGGCCGAGTACAAGGTTCAGAACGAGCGCAAGGCGAACCTCGACCTCAAGCGCGAGGAGCGCAAGCAGGCCGAGGTGGACGAGCGGGCGCAGCGCGACCGTGAGAGATCGCAGATGGAGGGCCGCATCGCCGCGCAGATGGAACGCAGCAACACCTTGATTGAGGGGATGAAGACCCTCATGGAGTCGGTCGTCGCGTCAAATGACGTCTTACACGCCGATCTGGTCCACAGCCAGGCGCGCAGCCAGGGGATGGCCGAACAGGTGAGTCACATTCGCGACCGCGTCGACCTGCTCTACGACAAAGAAACAGGTAGATAGGAGGAATCATGACTACCGAAGACATTATCCGCAAGGTGACGAGCCGAAAGTTCTGGCTGTGCACGGCTGCCTTCCTGGGCTCCGTCGCCACCAGCGTGGCCGGCATCGCCACGGACAACCAGGCTGTCGCCGCCATCGGCACGGTGTGCGGGGTCGCGAGTGCGGCCATCTATGCCGCGGCCGAGCAAGCCGTGGACGCCGCGCGACTCAAGGCGGGAGGCGAGCATGACGGAGACTAGTGCCGAGCCCAAGCGCAAGCTGCCGCTCCGTAGCGTCCTCGCCGTTGTCCTCGCCCTCGTGGCCGCCCTTGCCGCCCCGTGCGGCGCGGAGGCATACCAGAGTGTCGACAAGTACGTGAGCGGCGGCCACGGCTACCTCAATGCGTCCTACCTCGTCATCCATGAGACGGCGAACCCCGGTGCATCTGCCTACAACCACACGCTGCTTTGGTCGCGCGATGACACCTACGCCGTGCATCACGTCATGGAGCTCGACGGCTCCACAGTCTACAACACGGTCGCGGAGGACCGCCTCTGCTGGCACGTGGGCAACGGCAATGGCTATACAATCGGCATCGAGTTGGCCCATGCCACCAATGCAGCCGACTTCTCAAAGCAGTGGGGCGAGGCGGTCAAGTGGGCTGGCGACGAGCTGCGTGCCCACGGCTGGGACACGTCCCGCCTGCTGAGCCACTACGAGGCGGCCCAGCGCTGGGGCGGCAGTGACCACACCGACCCGAATGGTTATTTTGCCCAGTTCGGCAAGAGTTGGTGGGAGTTCAAGCAGGCCGTGGCAGCCTATCTCGGCAGCGGCTATGTCGCACCCATCGCGCCGACCAACGGCAACGGCGGGACCTATGAGGGGGGCGGCTACAGCTCACCGGCGGCCAGCTTCCCGAAATCGACTGGCGCCTGCGTAAACGTCCACTATGCGCTGCACAACCGCGGCGGCGGCTGGAACTCCGAAGTAACGAACTTTGACGACTCCAGCGAGAACGGCTTCGCGGGCATGCCTTACGGCTCCCATGACATGTTAATCGCATGGGCCGATACCGGCACCCTACGCTATCGCGTCCACACCCGTGAATCCGGATGGCTCGACTGGGTGCAGGCCGCATCCTACGGCGACAGCGTGAACGGTATGGCGGGCGTCTGGGGCCAGACCATCGATGGTGTCCAGATGTACTACGTCACGCCTGGCGGTGACTACCGTCAGGCCTACTACCGCTCTCAGGATGTCGATCATGCCGGATGGTGGGGCGAGGTCTGCGACGACGGAACCACGTATGGCGGAGACGATTACGCCGGCTATTACAGCCACGCGCTCGACCGCCTGCAGGTCTACATCTCCGACGGGACTCGTCGATGATCGCGTTGACATTCGTGCTCGGCTCGCTCTTCGGCGGCACCGTGGCGACAATCGGGCTCTGCATCGTGAGCGTCAACCGGCGCTAGCGACCGCGGACGATAGCGGCAAAAGGGGCCGTGGCGACGAACCGCCACGGCCCCTTTTTCGTATCCCTCGAATATCCCAAGTGGGCGCAAAACCATAAGTACGGTCAGCGTGTTGCGGCACCGTCAGCGAGTTTTGCCTGATGGTCAGTATCAATAGCGAGCTGCGGCAAACTGTCTCAATACTGCCACAACTAATGGCGTGCCATCTACCTGCGGCTTTGCGGTGGAATATCCTAACTTATCCCAAGCGCGTCGAAGGCGGCGCGGACGACCTGCTCGGCGGTGGGGCGGATGTAATGCCGTCCCGACACGCCGGGGAGGGCGTGGCCCATCAGCATCTCTATAAGGTCCCACGGCAGGCGAAGCTCGACCTCCGCTATCGTACGCCACGAGTTGCGGAGGTTCGACCACGGGATGTGCTCGATGCCGCGGGCGGCGCAGAGTTTCCGCCAGCGGTCGTTGCAGATGCTCCGGTTCATGGGCAGCCCGTCGCCCCGGTCGCTCAGCCACTCGCGGCCCTCGGCGGCGCGCGAGGCCGCTATCTCGACGAGGCGGTCGGCGGCCTGTGGCAAGATCACGATGGTGCGGGCGGACTTGGCGGTCTTGAGGGCGCCCACCGGCTCGGTGCCGGACTGCTGCATCTGGCGGCAGATGTCGGCGGAGGCGAGGACGGTGCCGCTACGCTCCCAGCGCAGTACCTCCTCGGTGCGGACGCCCAGCGACTCGCCCGAGCGGCAGGAGCCGAAGCACGCGAGGATGAACGCGGGCTCCAGGGGGTTGCCACGCAGTGCGTCGAGGACGCCCAGGGCCTCGTCGAGGGTGTAGACGCGCTTTGAGCGCTCGCGGGTCTTGCGGGTGGGCATGGTGTACCTGACGCTGGCGGCGAACGGGTCGAGCGGCAGGCGGATGAAGGTCGAGACGCAGGCGTAGACCTTGCGCAGGGTGAGCAGGGCGGTGTCGGCGGTGGCAGCGGGCAGTGTCAGCAGCCAGTCCTGCAGCTCGACGGCGCGGAGCTGGTCGACGGGCATTGCGCCCCAGCGGGGTCCGACGTAGTTTCTCCACGAGCGCAGCACGAGGTCGCGGGTGTTGGGGGCGAGGGTCCCAGCCTCGACCTGTGCGGCCATCTTGGGGACGAGCCACGTCTCGTAGGCCTTGTCTATGGTGGGCACGGGCGCGTCGTCGGCGTGCTCGACGTGGATGCGGTCGAGTTCCGCGCACGCCTCGCGGTAGGTGCCGTACACGGTCTTGGTCTTGCGCCTGCGGCCCTGCGGCGTGTTCTGCATCCAGCGCAGGACGTACTTCTTGCCGCGCCTCATCTCGGTCACGGAGCCCCAGACGCGGCGGCGCTGCTTCTTTGTCATATAATCAGATCCGTTCAGATCGCGGGCTTATTCTCCGTTTCGCCCGGTTCTGACTCCGGCCCCGTCTCACGTTCCAAAGTGCAGGGGCCGTCTCCTTAGTCTCGGGGTCGCGGCATCAGCCTGCGGTCCCGAGATTTTTCGCTTTCATGGGCATCACCTCCCTAGATGTTGACGCATGGGGTCTCACCCTTGCCGGCCCCCAATCTCCACAACGTGTTCGGTTTACATTTCGCCGCGATGGGGCGATAATCGGGATAGCTCATCCACCGTGTGTGTGAAGGAGTCCTCTGGAGGCGCCCAAACAGCGCCTCCTGCTTTTTCGGCGTGGTTTCTCGCCATCTCGCGCTCAATCATCTTCCTGCTGTGGTCGTTGTCGACGTAATATGCGGTTATCAGCAGGCAGTAGTGCTCTCTCGGCTCGAATACGACAATGTAGCTCTCTTCCTCAAGGTAAAACTTAATCCGTTCCCTTATCTGGGTGCCATTGCGGCTCTTCCTTGCGCGATGCTCCGCCTTCCAGGCTATAACGCCTCCGCAGTCGGGACTGTTGGGGCACCTCTCAGCATTCTCGATGAACGCCTTCGGCCATCTGATGCGCCTGCACCTTTCGAGATCTGGCACACGGTCCTCTGGCAGACCCGACTTATGATCGTAGTCCCTGCAGGTAAGGTGCCAAAAGGCTTCGGCCCGTCCCTCCAGCATGGGCTGGTACCGTATCTTTACCGGTTTCCCGTGGTAGACGGGCCTGCCCTCGATGAAATCACGCCTGAAGATGCTATAGACAAGAGCGTCGTATTCGCTCCAGGGACGCGAGCTGTCCCTTTCGACTAGGGGCGGTATCCAGCAGCAGTTCATGATGTGATTCCCCCGGCCTGCCAGACCAGTAGGTTCATCTTCTTTTCGCTGAGGAGCGAGGTCTTGACGAGGGAGAGGCCCGACCTCTGGATAATTCTATTGATGAGCCTGATCTTCGTGACGCTATCCGATGGCGTGATGGCGTCGTGGTTGTGGCGATACGCGATGGCGCCGGTAAGGATGTCAACGAGTTGCATCAACTGAACCTCGTCGGAGCGTATGGGCTGCACCCTCCTCACGATCTCATGGTTGAAATCGTACGCATCGTTCGCGAGCACGTTCTCGAGCTTCTGGGCGTTTCGCCCGGAATGGGTGTCCTTTATGTCGATATAGACGTAATACCGCGCGTCGCGGGAGAAGATGGTCTTCAGCATCGTGAAGTACATCTTGTAGTACCAGAGGTCATGGTCCTGGTTGAAGCGGGCGTGGTCCAGCTTTGATTTGTCGGGAACTACAAGACCCCTGAAGTGCAGGTCGTCGTCATCGAAGAAATAGTCGATGATGTCGACATAGAGGTCGTAGTTGCATGGCGACACCTTCGTCCACTTGACCTCGGAGCCCATCCCGACGCCATGCCTCGCCTTTATCTCCACAAGGCGCTTGCTTATCTCCCTGACTTTCGATTTGGGGCACCATACCGCCCCGAGCGACATCGCCTTGAAGCGATCGTGCTCGAGATGGCAGCTCTCGTCGCAGTAGACATTAAACTCCTCGCCGCCGAAGGCAGCGCCGTTTCCCGATTCGTAATATGCCCGAACGCCATCCAAAGCTAATGGCCTCATGCGTCCCACCTCTTTTCCGTTCCTGCTACCTCTCGTCCCGCTCGCCCATGTACCAGACCACGCGGCCCTTGCAGACCACGGGCTCGTCGCCCGGCCCGGCGAGGATGTCGTCGTACTCGCCGCTGTGGCTGTCGGCCGTGAGCATGACCGTGGAGCGGCCCCGGGTGTAGTTGCGCACCACGGCGCCGTAGTCGGCCGTCTCGGCGAGCACCGGCTGGCCGTTGACCGGCTCCATGTCGGGGTCGACGAGCAGCAGCGCGTCGTGGGGGAAGCGGTTGTCCATGCAGCCGCCCTGCGCGTGGACCATGAAGCCGCGCGGGTGCGCGTCGGCGATGGAGGCGGGGACCTCGACCTCGTCGGCGAGGTTCTCCTCGTCGCACGGCTCGCCCATGTGGGCGAAGCCCAGCAGGGGTACCATGCGCGAGGTGCCGCTTATCGCGGCCTCGGTGGCGTCCTCTCCCATGAGGTCGGCTACCGTGGTATCGAACAGAACTGCAATTTCCGCCATCTTGTCTAGGCGCGGCTTAGACCTTCCGCTTTCCCAGGCACCGACAGCGCGGCCCGTTATGCCCAGCTTGTCGGCAATTTCCGCCTGCGTAAGGCCGCTTTTGGCTCTTAAAAGCCTGAACTTGGTAGAGAAATTCATGGGTATCTACCTCCTTATTTTTCTATGCTATAGAAAAAAGATTTCCCTTTCTAGAGAAAAGATATTGCGCTTAAAGGGAAAAGAAAGTACTATAGTCTCAACGAAAGGGAAGGAGGTCAGATGCAAGAGCTTAAGTCAATCCGAGAAGCACGCCAGAAGCCTTTTCTGAAGAAGGCTTCCCGATTCAATCAGGAGGCGGTAGCTGCGGAATTAGGGGTTACGGTCCAGACCTACCGGTCGTACGAGAAGGACCCCTCGCTGATGAAGCTCCCGACCGCCACGAAGCTGGCGAGCATCTTGGGCTGCAAGGTCAGCGATTTTTATTTGCCGATGAAGGGAAATTAAAGTTCCCTAAAACGAAACGGAGAGAACCATGAACGAGAACTACATCGACATCGAGCTGGGCGGCTGGAACATCCCCGAGGCCATCACGGTCGAGGCCGAGCCCGTCGAGGCCCGCGACTTTTCCGACTTCGAGCTGTAGGGGAGGGCGACATGGGAGACGAGCTGCTAGGGCTGCGGCCAGATGTAGGGGGCGAGGACGGCGGCGATCGCGAAGACCAGCGAGAGTGCCGCGATGGCGAGGCTGAGGATGTTCACCTTCCTCGACTGCTCCGCCTGCACGGCGGCATTGCGTCGCTGTTCCGAGAGCTCTTCGTCGTACCTGCGGGAGTACTCGCGGAAGGCCTCCAGCTGGGCGCGGTTCAGCTCTATCGCCTCGCGCAGGAGCCTGAGCGGCTCGGCCTCGACGGACCCGGCGCCCATGACGCGCTCGGCCGGCGAGGGGGTGTCCTCGGTGTCCTCTAGGAGGCCGCTCGCCCGTTCCATCAGGGCACTGAGGCGCTCCGATGCGTTCTCGAAGGGGCTGCTCATCGCATCCGTCCTCTCTCTCGGGGTCGTAGTGGCGGGTATCGCCATGCGTTCGAGGATAACGCTTCTGCTCGGTGCCGGGGCGGCGTTCCCGGTGGCCGTGCTGAGTGCCGAGGAAATGTATCTGAACGGCTGGAAGGCCGGGAAACGGAGGAAGTCATGAAAACCAAGAGGGAGAACATCAGGTACGAGGCGCGCGGGAAGTCAAGGAGACGGAGTCTTATCCCGGCGGTCCAGCTCGCATGGCTCGTCGCGTTCCTCGCCGCGGCGGTCGTGGCCGCAGTTCGTCGCGACTGGACCGACCTGTCGATCGCGCTCCTGTGGGCGTACAACGTCGCCATGGCGCTGAAGTTCACGGCTCTAGAGGAAGAGCTTCAGGAACAGCGCGAGAAGGCCGAGGGCTCCCAGCCGATCGTGGGCACGAAGTAGGGGCGGTGGAGATGTTGAACCTTATCCATGCGGCCGTCCGGGTCTTCCTCGACGTTCTCGCGCTCGCGTTCGTGCTAGAGCACACCCGCGAGCTTCATGAGAAACATCGCGAGATCAACGACGCGCCCAAGCAGGTCGCAGGCGTCGTTGATGAACCCGGCGAGGACGATCGCGGCGCTGATGCGAGGGTGCCGCTCGACCCAGTCGACGAGCCGCGCGAGTAGGGGGCCCGCTGGTCGGACGTGCTTCGGGCGATATGTCTGCTGTCTACGAATCATGGCCCGAAGCCTACCGCGCGAATAACGCGGTAACGCGGGTGTTGCCGCTCAGGCAACCCGCGGGCCCCGCTCCCGGGGCGGCACCGTTGCCTCGCGGCTCTCCATAACCATCCGCGGGGACGTTCCCTACCGGTGCCGTGCCGGGGGCGAGGCCCCGAAAGCAAGCAACAAAAAAAGAGCCGCCCGGTGTGGAAAGCGGGGACGGCTCCAGACCTGAAAGGAGGTCACTCATGGATTCTAGCAGAGCCAAAACGTTCCAGCAGATGGCCGACGAGCTTGGCATCAGGCACAAGCTGATGTACACGCTGCGCGAGGCCGCGAGGGTGACGGGGGTGCCCTACGACACGCTGCGCATCGAGTGCAAGGCGGGCCGCCTGCGCTCGCAGCTGCCCGAGGGGCGCAAGGTGGGGCGCATGGTGCGCCCGGAGTGGGTCGACGAGTGGATTGAGGAGGGGACGCATGGGAGTGATTCTTTTGCAGCTTAGCGACCGGGTGTCAGCCTGGTGGCACTCGCTGCCAGAGCGCACCCGCAGCGTCCTGAGCCTCGTGATCTTCATCGGCCTCATCGCCGCCGCCGGTGCCATCGAGGGCACGGCGCCGAGCGGCATGTACTACTAGGAGGAACGATGAAGATCATGAACTGCAAGACGGGGTCGGTACTGTGAGCGGCGGGCGATTCGCGTTCACCGTCATGTTCGCGGCGGGCAAGCAGCGCCACAGGCTCGACCGCAGGCACGCACGGATGTACACGCCGACCGAGACGCTGAGGGCCGAGCGGGCCATCGCGGCGGCGTGCCGGGAGGCGATGGCCGAGGCTGGCATCCAGCTCCTGCCCTTTGGCCCGCACGAGCCGGTGATTCTCAACGTCGACGCCTACCGTCCGCTGCCGGAGAGCCGGCCCAAGCGCGTGCGCTCGGAGCCGGACACCTACAAGCCGGACGGGGACAACGAGGGCAAGCTGGTCATGGACGCGCTCAACGGGCTCGTCTGGGCCGACGACGCGCAAGTGGTCGACCTGCACGTGGTAAAGCACCCCAGGGTGCGCGGGCAGGCCGAGCGCATGGACATATCGATAGCGCCCGGGTGGTCCGGGCGCAGGGACGAAACGGAGATTAAGTAATGGAGTACATGCACGTAAACGTACACGGCGGCGGCAACAAGCCCGACGCCTTGGAGGAGTTCGCCACCGCCCTCGTCGCCATCGCCGATCGCGACGGAGACGAGATCAAGGCGCTGGGCGTGAAGCCCGCCTGCCTGCGCGGCGTCGCCTACGGTCTGCTGTGCCACGAGAAGATCGAGGAGCTGTACGCCATGAACAAGTACTTCGGCGCCGACAAAGAGCTGCGAATCGCGAAGAAGCTCGTCGCGATGGTCGCGCGCACGGAGCGAATCTACAAGGAGGACGGCCTGCGCGGCCTTATCGCCGACTTTGCGGGCGGCGTGGACATCGAGAAAGTTGAGGTCAAGGACGGAAAGGTGACCATCAATGGCTAACGAGATCATCGAGTTCAAGGACGATGCGGGCATGCCCGTCAAGTTCACCTCGCAGGACATCCGCGAGCGCCTGTGCCCCAACGCCACCGACAGCGAGCTGGCGCTTTGCGTGGAGCTTTGCAACCGCCAGCACCTGAACCCGTTCACCAAGGAGGTGTACCTGGTCAAGTACGGCAGCGCCCCGGCGAGCATCATCACTTCCTACCAGGTGTTCAACCGCCGCGCGAACAGGCAGCCCAACTACGGCGGCATCGAGAGCGGCGTCGTGGTGCTCCGCGACGGCGAGGTCGTCAAGAAGAAGGGCTCCGCCGTCTACAAGATGATCGGGGAGCAGCTCATCGGCGGCTGGGCAGAGGTCGCTTTCACCGACGGCAAGAAGCCCGCATACGTCGAGCTGGCGCTCACCGACTACAGCACCGGCAAGAGCAACTGGGCGAAGATGCCGGGCGTCATGATCGAGAAGTGCGCCAAGGCCGGCGCGTGGCGTCTGGCCTACCCCGACGAGTTCGGCGGGATGTACACGGGCGAGGAGATGGACCAGAAGGTCGCGCAGGACATGCGCGCCGGCACTCAGGCTGTCGAGGCCGAGAGCGTCGAGCCCGTGGCCGACCTGCAGCCCGTGCGCGACCTGTTCAAGCCGTTCATGGCGGCGACCGCGCTCGACAGCGCCGGGGCCATGGCCGCCATCTGCGCCGCCGTGGGCTGCACATCGGGCTCCATGCACGACATGACGCTCATGCAGGCGCGCCGCGCGGCCTCGTGGATGGAGGAGGAGATCGCGGCCCGCAAGGCGCAACCCGAGCCCGCCGCCCCCGAGCCGGAGCCCGAGCCAGCATATGAGCCCGCGCCCGCCGAGTATGCGACCGACGACGACCTGCTGGGAGGCTTCTAATGGCAGACGAGGTTTTGGCGGTCGAGGCTGTGCCGCTCGAGGAGGACTTCGACACGCTGGTGGCGTCGCTCGCCATCGACGACACGCTCGAGGACAAGCTGGCACGGCTCAAGAAGAACGTCGATGAGAAGCTGGCGGACTACGCGGACGTCAAGCGCATCGAGAAGGACGAGGACTTCAAGGCCGCGAAGAAGTACCGCGCGGCGGTCAACGACGTGAAGAAGCCCATCGAGGCGCAGCGCAAGGCCGCGAAGAAGAAGTACGGCGACCTGCTCAAGACGTTCGACAAGACCATCGGCGAGATCACGGCGCCAATCGACAGGCTCTCCGATGAGTACAAGGCCGAGATAGACCGCTACGACGGCGAGTGCAGGAAACGCCGCCTCGCCGCGCTCAAGGGCCACTACTACGACCTCGCGGGCGAGATGGGGCCGCTGGTGCCATACGAGCGCATCGCCGACGACAAGTGGCTCAACGCGAGCTTCGGCGAGGTCAAGGCCAAGAACATCATCGAGCGCCGGGTGGGCGAGCTGCTGCACCAGTTCAAGTTCGTCAACGGGCTCGACTACGCGGACGAGTCCGAGAAGGCATGGGCCGTGGCGTGGTGGACGAGGACGCTGCCGATGGACTCGGGCGAGGTGGCGGCGGCTGTCGCCGCGCACCGCGAGGAGGTCACCAAGGCCGCCGCGCTCGTGTCGACTTACGAGCAGGCGACGGCGCCCGCACCGGAGCCCGAGCCGCTGTCGCCCGACCCCGAGCCGGCGGCCGTCGAGCAGCCCGAGCCTGAGGACCCCTTTGGCGGGCCGAGATGCGTGCGGGTGGTCCCGTCGCGCCCCGAGCCGGATGCGGCCCCAGCACCGCAGAGGGGCTACCGCGTGGTCATCGAGTGCGCCACGGCGGACGAGCTGCGCCGCGTGAGGGCCGTCATGGTCGAGAACGGCATCCACGGACACGTAGAGAGGATGTAGGACATGGAGGAGAAGAACCTGCCGCCGCTCCGAACGCCGGAGCAGCGCAAGGAGGCGATGGCGAAGGCCGTCCACACGCGCCGCGAGCGCGCCGCGTTCAAGGCCGCCTGCAAGGCGGGGAACATCCCGCCCGAGGTGGCCATCGAGGCGCCCATCGCGGCAAGGCTCAAGGTCGAGGAGTTCGCCCGCTCGTTCCCGGGCATCGGCCCGGTCACGGCGCAGAAGATCGTCGAGGCGTGCCACATCCGCGACGGCCGCCGCGTGAGCGGCCTTGGCTACATGCAGGGGCCGCGCCTCGTCGATGCCATCAAGGGCTGCATGACCGCGAAGGAGGACGGGCAGTGAGCATCAACCGAGTGAACATCACCGGCAACCTCACCCGCGACCCCGAGCTTCGCGCCACCGCCGGCGGGACGCAGGTCCTGTCCTTCGGCGTGGCGGTGAACGACCGCCGCCGCAACGCGCAGACGGGCGAGTGGGAGGACTACCCCAACTTCGTCGACTGCACGATGTTCGGCAACCGCGCCGAGGCCGTGGGGCGATTCCTCGTCAAGGGCATGAAGGTCGCCATCGAGGGCAAGCTGCGTTACAACTCATGGGAGAAGGACGGGCAGAAGCGCTCGAAGCTCGAGGTGATCGTCGACGAGCTCGATGTCATGGTGCGCCGCGAGGGACAGACGCAGGCCCAGCCGCAGCAGAGCCTCGCGGACACGGTGCCCGTGCAGCCACAGGCGCAGGCCGCGCCGCAGTGGAACGCCCAGCAGGCCTACGCCGCGGCCCCGCAGCCCGAGTTCTACGACGAGGACGTGCCGTTCTGATGAGGCGCGTACCCGACACCATCCGCGACCACTGGGAGGCGGCACTGTTCGCCGCCTCCTTCTCCGCGGGCTTCCTGTTCTTCTCTTCGCTTCTATGGGGGTGGTTCTGATGGCGAGCAAGTTCACGTGGTTCCCGACGCTCACTAAATCGCTTGAGAAAATGCCGGAGGGGCCGCGCGGCAAGATGCTTTGGATGCTCGTTCAATACGGGACAAACGGCATAGAGCCGGATTTTGGCGACGATTGGCAGTCCGAAGCGCTCTTCACGAGCCTCCGCAACGACATCGACAACAGCATCGCCGCCCGCAACAAGAACAAAGGAGGCAGGCCGCGCAAGGACGCCAAGGCCGAAACGGGGGTTTCGGAGTGTACGGAAACCTCGGAAACGGGGGTTTCGGAAAACGGAAACGGGGGTTTCGGGGTTTCGGAAACTGCCGAAACGGGGGTTTCGGAACCTGAAAACCCCTCCTTATATACCAGTCCATACCAGTCCATACCAAGCCAAGCCAATGCAGGGCAGTGCATCGCGCCCGACGCGCCCGAGGGCTTCGAGCCGCCGACCGCCGAGGAGGTCGCCGCGTACTTCGGGGCCAACTGCCTGAACGGCGACCCGCAGGCGTTCTTCGACTTCTACGCGTCGCAGGGCTGGCGCAAGTCCAACGGCATGCCGATCTCGGACTGGCAGCCGCAGGCCCGGCAGTGGCACCGCCGCCAGCGCGAGCTCGACGCCGAGGCCCGGAGCCGCGGCAAGCCCACCGCCTCGGAGGTCGAGGCCGCCACGTTCAGGCCCACGAGGACGCCCGAGGAGGCGCTGGCCGAGCAGGAGCGCCGGTGGGCCGCCGAGCACCCGGGCATCGACCCGGCCAAGGTCGAGGCCCCGCGGGGCACGACCGCGGGCAGGGCCGAGTTCGGGCTGTACCAGGACGCGAGGAGGCTGCTGGCCGCCCGCGCCGCGTGCGAGAGGAGGGCGTCGTGAACCTCGAGAGGGACGGGGCGCCGGACATCCCCGACGGCGCCGTGAGGTGCTGCGAGACGTGCGACCGCTGGGTGCCGGGCGACGGGTGCGGCATCTGCGCCCACCGGGCCGAGGCGGCCGTGCTGCCGCGCGGCGTGGACCTCGACGCGATGGCCGCGAGCATCACGCAGGGCGACCACTCCTGCGGGAGGTGGGAGCCGTGGCGCGGTCTGTGAGGCCGTGCGAGGGACAGGCCGCGCTCGACCTGTTCGGGCCGCCGCGCAGGCGCCCCATCGACGAGAGCCTGCGCTGGCTCGTGAGGGTCTGGGGCTGCCGCGAGGAGGACGTCATGCCGCACCTCAGGCGCCTCTACGCCGAGTTCGCGGCGTGGGACGCCGACGAGCGGGCGAAGGTGCTCGTCGACTTCTACTGGCCGCGCCACAAGCCCGCGTTCGACGGGCTGACGCCAGAGCAGGTCGGGATGTACGACCGGACCATCGACTACCACACGGCATGGGACCGCTGCTGGGCGATCAGGCGGGGCATGGACCCGCGCGAGGCGCTCAGGGTCGTGTCGTGGGACTACGGAAACGACAGGCCGTCGAGGACGGCGGCCTAGGAAGGAGGGGCCATGAGCTCGAGATACGGAGAGTGGCCTGAGGGGGACCCGCGCCGCTGCGACGGGTGCAGGTTCGCGGAGCGCGTCGAGCGCATCATGGCGGCGTCGGGCGACGTCCGCGAGGTCTACCGCTGCGCAAGGCGCCCGGAGTTCGTGCACCGCACGCAGGCCGAGGCCCGCTGCAACTACTGGGAGGCGAGGGACCGTGACTGACGGGTACCTGCTCAACCTGCGGACGTTCCGCGAGGTGAGGGACGACAAGGCACAGGCGCTCAAGCCGCTCGAGGAGGCGGCCGAGGTGTTCGGCGCGTGGCAGAACTGCGACGGCATACGCCAAAGCCAGATCATGACGGCGCGCCGGGCGTTCCGCGTGGACCTCATCGACGAGTGCCTGGACACCGTGCAGGCCACCGTCAACCTGCTGGCAGCCGTCGGCGCCACGCAGGGCGAGGTCGACGCTGGCATCCGGCGCATGGACGGGAGGAACGGGAGCCGAGGCAGGCTCTAGAAACGGAGGAAAAATGAAAGCGAAGAAGAAGGCGATGATCTCGCAGCCCATGGCCGGCAGGACCGATGCCGAGATCGTAGAGGCAAGGGAGAAGGCCGTCGCGGAGCTCGAGGGCATGGGCTACGAGGTCGTTAACACGCTGTTCACCGACGAGTGGTACAGCGACGAGGCCATGGAGGAGCGCGGCGTCGTGCAGGTCCCACTGTGTTTTTTAGCCAAGTCACTCGAGAACATGAGCCTGTGCCACGTCGCCTATTTCTGCCCGGGCTGGGAGGACGCCCGCGGCTGCAAGATCGAGCACGACGCGGCGGTCGCCTACGGGCTCGAGGTGATGCACGGATGAGCGTCGAGTTGCCTAAGGACGCCGAGGGGCGCAAGATTCCGCTTGATACCCAAGTGCTGTACGACGGTGATGGAATCGAGTTTTTCACTGACAAATCCATGTATATGCGTGTGACCGATGAATGGTGGTTCTTTGGGCATTTTGGTTCATTGACCTCTACGCATCGAATCGAAGCGACAAAACTGCACCTCACACCGCCCGACAGCTGGGAGAAGCTGGAAGAGGACTTGGGCAGGACTACTGGCAAGACGGATGCAATTTGCGCGTACTTTGGATGCGAGAACGGCGATTGCGTTGCGTGCAGGCTCAACAAGGAGTCCTTCAAGGCTATTCCGTACTGCAATCCATGTTTGGCGTTCAAGGACATTCTCGACCGCATCCGCAAGCTGAGGGGTGAGGGCGAATGACCGACGAAGAGCTTAACGGGATCGCATCGAGGCTGAGGCGCACCGCCAACGATTCGCTCGGCGGCGAGAGCCTGCAGAGGGCGCTCGCCAGAATCACCGAGGCCGATGACGCCAGCTGGCGCGGCGTGATGAGGCGCATCGCCGACCTCATCGACCCGGAAGGGGGAGACGATGATTAGCGACAAGAAGCGCAGGCGAGCGGTAACCGAGTTGCGTGAAGCATCGACCGGGGCATACCGCCACGTTGATTCACTCGACGTGATTGCAAACTCAATCGGCGTCGAGGTGGACGGCAAGTTCAGTCACGAGGTTGAGAACGAGACGTACGCGGCCCTTGCAGACCTCATCGACCGCGGCGAGTGCGAGAACGTCTACGACGGAAGCGTCCAGGACTCCTGCGACAACGGCTTCCTGTGCTCGGTCTGCGGATGCAAGGTCGAGGACGAGGAGCACTACCGCGTGAGCGGCACGTGGAACTTCTGCCCGGGATGCGGGAGGGTGGTTGTAAGGCGATGATCGTCGTCGAGAAGAGGGACGTGCCCGAAGACTGCACGACATGCCTGTACGGGCGCCCCAACGGGTGCGCCAACGCCGACCGCCAGAGGGACTGGATGCGCTACCGCGTGTGGATGGGCCTCGAGCAGTGTCCGAGCTGGTGGCTCGACCAAAACCGATTCGAGAGGGCGTGACGCGATGGCGACCGAGTACGTTCTGGACGCCGAGAGGATCGCGCACTGGCGCATCGACAACCACGTGCCGCTGAAGCAGCTGGCGCGCGCCGCAGGGGTGAGCCTCAGCGGCCTGAGCCACGCCATCCGCGACGGGCGCACGGTCAAGATGGACCTGCTGCTGAACCTCGCGGAGGCGATGGGCGAGGACCCGCGCGACATCGTGCGGCCGAGGGAGGCGGCGCGGTGAGCTACAGGCGCGGGTGCTGGGAGAGGATGATGCGCGAGCGCGCCGAGGAGCTGGCGCTCAAGCGCAACCTCACGCCGGCGCAGGTGTCGGAGAGGACCGGCCTGCGCATCGAGGCCTGCCGCCACATCTTCAGGCGGCCGGGCGTGCCGTACGGAAACTGACAGACAAGGGGAGGGTGCCATGCCGGCGCCCTCCCCGCGGCCCGTTTGGGGGACCCTTTGAGGGGAACGTCGAGGCTTACGGATGGGCCTTTTGGCCCATCTACGGAATCTACACACATGCCGCTCGGGGCCGAGCTGGCCCGCCGCCGGCGCAAGGGCTACCGGCTCTGGACGCCGGACATGGTCCGCGCGATGCAGGCGCATCCGGAGAGGAGCGCGGCGGAGATCGCCGCACAGCTCGGCGTGACGCCGTCGAGCGTGCGCCACGCCCGGCAGCGGTACGGTCGCTTCGGCGGCACGGGGATGCTGTGCGTGGCGTGCGACGAGCGCCCGGTGTTCGAGACGTCTCCGCAGGCGAAGAAGTGGAGGCTGTGCAAGGGGTGCTATCTGGCGGAGCGGAAGAGACGGCTCGAGGAGGAGGCGGAGAGCAACCGCATACGACAGGCCGCGCACAGGAAGAAGGCCGAGTAGCCGAAAGGCCCCGGTTCCGGGGCCTTTTCTTTAAACGTTACCCCCTTTCTACGCTCGTGGGCAAACGCACGCGCTTGTCCACGTGCGTAGAAAGGTGGGAACGTTCGCGTTTCCATATTGCTATCTACCAGCAGAAACGTGATTTTGTGGCGGGAAAAGGGCGTGAAAAACTGACCAAGGAGGGCATCGAGGATGCTGTCCGCCTGTGCCGTGCCGGAATGACCGACAGGGACATCGCCGCATATCTCGGGGTCGCACGTGAGACCTATAGCCGTTGGATCAACCACCCCAGAACCGACAACCAGCGTCAACTGTGTCACGTTCTAAAAAAGGCCGAGGTCGAGCGCAAGGCGACGCTCGTGGGCCGCATCATGGACGCGAGCGGCGACAGCTGGCAGGCGGCGGCGTGGCTTTTGGAGCGCAAGTACCCGCAGGAGTACGCCAAGGCGCAGCGCATCATGGACACCACCGACACGGCGGTGCTCAAGGCCGCCAAGGAGCTGGTGCTGTCCGTGCCGTCCTCAATCGGCGGGGACGAGTAGCCGATGCCGCTCACGAGGATGCAGGTCGAGTACCTCGCCAACTGCACGCACCGCTACAACGTGAAGTGCGGGGCGACGGGCTCGGGCAAGAGCTACGTCGACATAGCCGTGACCATACCGCAGAGGCTCCTCGCCATGAGGGGCGAGGGGCTGGCGGTGATGATCGGGAACACCCGCTCGACGCTCGAGCGCAACATCCTCGAGCCGATGCGCTCGCTCTACAGCGAAGACGTCGTCAGCCAGATCGGGCGGGACAACACGGCCCGGATATTCGGGCGCAAGGTCTACTGCCTCGGGGCGGATAAGAAGACAAGCGTATCCAAGATTCAGGGCGCTACGTTCGAGTGGGTCTACGGCGACGAGGTCGCCACGTGGAGCGAAGATGTGTTCCAGATGCTCAAGAGCCGCCTGCGCTGCGAGCACAGCCGCTTCGACGGCACCTGCAACCCCGACAGCCCGAACCACTGGTTCAAGCGGTTCCTCGACGGCGACAGCGACATCTACAGGCAGGACTACACGATCTGGGACGGTGCGCTGGCACCGGATGTCATCGAGGCCCTCATCAAGGACTACGGCAGCGGTGTGTACTACGACCGCTACATCTTGGGCAAGTGGACGCTGGCCGAGGGCCTGGTCTACCCCGAGTGGGAGGGTGCCCTAGAGAGCCGGTATGCGGGCGGCGCCGTCAAGTACGCGGTGTCTTGCGACTACGGCACGCAGAACGCCTTCGCGGCGCTGCTGTGGGCGTTTGACGGCCGTGTGTGGCACGTGGTGGACGAGTACCGCTACTCGGGACGCGACACGGGGCACCAGAAGACGGACGCCGACTACGTGGCCGACATGGCCGACTTCGTGCACGGGCTTGGCAAGCCGCCCACGTTCATCATCGACCCGAGCGCCACGAGCTTCATCGCCGCGATGCGGCAGGCCGGGTTCAAGACCAAGAAGGGGCGCAACGACGTCGCGGACGGCATACGAGAGACGGGGGTGTGCCTGGGCAACGGCACGGTGCGCATCTCCGACGCCTGCGCGGGGCTGATAGGCGAGCTCGGCGGCTACTGCTGGGACGCCAAGGCGGACGGCGACAGGCCCGTCAAGGTGGAGGACCACAGCTGCGACGCACTCCGTTACGGGGTGGCGACCATGCGCATGTACAAGCCTGCGAAACGGCAGGTAAACCCATTTTTTGAAGGGAGGTAGCGGCTTGTCTAAGGGGCCTTTGGTGACCGATGGCGACCTCAAGGCGGCGGCGTCGGCGACGGCGTTCGCGGCAGATGCCATCGAGCGGCACATGTCGAGCGAGATGTACCGCAACGCCGTCACCGCGAACGAGTACTACCGCCAGCGCAACGTCACGATCAACCGTTTCGTGCAGAAGATCTACTCGTGCTCCGGTGCCGAGGCCGAGGACTTCACGGCCTCGAGGCTGAGGCTGGCGAGTAACCTGTTCAAGCGCCTGAACGTCCAGCGCTGCACGTACTCGCTCGGTAAGGGCGTGAGCTTCGTGGACGTCTCGGCGGGCGGCAAGGACACGACCAAGGAGGGGCTTGGCGACCGCTTCGACGACGACGTCATGGAGATGGGGCTCAAGGCGCTCATCCACGGTGCGTCATTCCCGTTTTGGAACCTCGACCACATCGACGTGTTCACCGCCGACGAGTTCTGCCCGGTGTGGGACGAGTACTCGGGGGCGCTATACGCCGGCGTGAGGTTCTGGCGGCTCGACTCCGACCACCCGTGGCACGCGACCCTCTACGAGCAGGACGGCTACACGGAGATGGTGTCGGGCGGCAGCGGCTTCGACTTCGAGGTGACCGAGGCCAAGCGCGCCTACAAGGTCACGTATCGGGAGATACCGGCGGACGGGATGAAGCTGGCCGTCGATGCGGAGAACTACTCCCGCCTGCCCATCGTGGCGGTCTGGGGCAGCGACGCGCACCAGAGCACGCTCGTCGGCATGCGCGAGAGCATCGACGCCTACGACCTGATCAAGAGCGGCCTGGTGAACGACACGCGCGACTGCGCACAGATCTACTGGCTCATCAACGGAGCCGGCGGCATGGACGACAGGGACCTCGACTTGTGGCGGGCGAAGCTCAAGCTGACGCACGTGGCCGAGGTCGACGCCGAGCAGGGGCAGTCCGTGACGCCGTACACGCAGGAGGTGCCCGTCGAGGGCCGCAAGGAGACGCTGGCGCAGATCAAGGCCGACATCTACGAGGACTTCGGCGCGCTGGACGTCCACACCATCGCGGCGGGGGCGACCAACGACCATATCGACGCGGCATACCAGCCGATGGACGAGGAGGCCGCCGAGTTTGAGCGCCACATCCGCGAGGGCATCATGGACATCCTCGCCCTCCAGGGCATCGAGGACACGCCCGTGTTCACGCGCACTCGCATCAGCAACACCAAGGAGCAGGTCGAGACCGTGTGTTTGGAGGCCGAGTGGCTGGACGAGGAGACGATCCTGCGAAAGCTGCCAAACATCACGCCCGACGAGAGGGCGAAGATTTTGGAGCGCAAGCAGCGGGAGCAGGAGGAGCGCATGGCCGCGCTGCCGCCCGCCCTGGCGGCGAACGCGAAGGGCGCCCAGAAGGGCGACGACAACGACGAGGACGAGGATGAGGAAGGTGATGAGTGATGGCGGCATTGCAGGTGCTTGACGGCGATCTGTGGCAGTGGGACACCGGGCGCGAGGTCGAGGTTGTCGGCTGCGAGCAGGTGCATTTCGCCAAGTCGACCACGGGGACGTGCTACACGGTCGCGGTGGCCGACGGCAAGGCGAAGATTCCCGACGAGCTGCTCCAGGCGGCTGGGCGCGTGTACGCATGGGCCTACATCACAGACGAGGCATACGGCGGGCGCACGCGCATCGAGGCGCTCTGGGACGTAAAGAGGCGAGCCAAGCCCGCCGAGTACATCTACGAGCCGAGCGACCAGCGCACCATCAAGGACGCGGAGACGGCGCGAGACGAGGCCAAGGCCGCGCAGAAGGCGGCGGAGGCCGCACGCGACAGGGCTGTCGCCGCCGAGGTCAAGGGGGCACGCGCCACGACGCTCACCTCGGGCTCGGAGGCAACGGCGACGATGGAGAACAATGTGCTGGTCGTCGGCGTGCCGAAGGGCGACGCGCTGAGATACAGCGACCTCACCGCCGAGCAGATCGCGGAGCTCAAGAGGCCCGCGACGGACGCGGCGGCTGGCGTGAACAAGGTCAACGACGAGTTCAAGCGGCTCAAGGCTTCTGTCGAAACGGCGGAGAAGGTCCGCGCCGACGCCGAGACCGCACGCAAGGAGAAAGAGACCGAGCGCGGGCAGAACGAGACGGAGCGCAAGGAGGCTGAGGCGGGGCGCAAGACCGCCGAGCAGAAGCGCGAGGAGGGCTCGACCAAGGCCCTCGCCGACGCGCAGGCGGCGCTCAGGGACGCCAAGACGGCGGCCCTGAACTACCAGTCGATTATCGACTCGGCGGCTGCCGTGACGGCGCTGGGACTCAAGAAGGTAAACGGCAAGATTTGCCAAATGCGAAAGGTAGGTGCCTAAATGGCCGATACGCAGGCAACCGAGCAGGCAACCGAGGGGTTCGAGTACGCGGACCCGCTGGCATCGGACAAGGCGGTGTGGGCGCTTGTCGGCGCGGTGAAGAGCCTGGGCGACCAGAAGGCGCTCGAGCGCGACGCCTCGACCGGGCGCTATAAGAACGCGAGCATCGCCGCGATGGTCGACAAGCACAAGACGGGGCTGGTGTACACGTTCCTCATCCCGGCGGGCAGCCCCACCGGCATCCAGCCCATGAGCGCCGCCGCGAAGCGCGTGGCCTCCACCGAGTTCGTGCCCGCGACGGCGACGAGCGCGGCTGTCGACCCGTTCGACACCGAGGGCGGCCCGTGGTTCCACGTGTCCGCCAACGCCGGTGCTGACGCCGACGGCGTGCCGTGGGTCGAGGCCATCGACGGCGTCGACTACGGCTTCTCGCGCGTGGACAACGGACACGGCAACAACGTCTACGAGATCGCGCCGGTCGTGTGGCAGGCGGTCGAGGTGCTGACGAACGGCAACCTGCTCGTCTCGTGGTCCGACAGCCGATTCAGCGGCTCGCAGCCGAACCCCAAGGCGTTGCTGCCGGACGGCACGCTGCGACCGTACATGCTGACGCCGACGTATCCCATGAGCATCGACGCCGACGGGCGCCCGCGCTCCGTCTCGGGCGCGAAGGTCGCCAACCGCACGACGTCGCACGACTCGCTCGTCGACCTTTGCAAGACCGCGACCACGGGCTACTCGGGCATGAGCGTCTACGACCAGTGGTACATCAACTTCCACCAGTTGACCAAGACGCTGTGCAAGTCCTCCCAGGTGGACTTCCCGGGCTGCACGGACTTCAACGCCCAGATCCACCCGGCGCTCGCCGAGACGGGCGTCACGCGCGTGGTCGTCACCGCCGAGCAGGCGGCGAAGATTCCCGTGGGCGCGTCGATGATGTACGGCACCGACACGGGCACCACGTGCCCCGACCGAGGCGCCGCGGCGGCGTACGACGTGTTCGACGGCGCGGTCGTCGGCGGCAAGGAGACGCTCGCAGACGGCAACGTGGCGCTTCTCATGGACGTCGCCAAGGCGTTCGACACGACCGTGAACACATGGCTCCAGAGTGCGCCGTGGTGCACGGGCAACACCGATGCCCTCGTGGGCGACGGCCAGGTGGCGAAGGACGGCAAGCATCCGTTCAAGGTCGGCGGCGTCGAGACGGGGCTGGGCCTGTGGGAGTTCATGGGCGATACGCTCTTTGTCTCCGACGGCACGGGCTTCGGCATCGCGGTCAACCCCGACACTCGCAATGAGAAGAAGAACGCCGTGGCGGACGGGGTGACCCCGACGGCGGCGTGCATGCCGACGGCAGATGGCTACATGCTCGACATCCAGTTCGTCAACGGCCTTATCTTGGGAAAGGGGCTCGGCGGCTCGGCGACGACTGGTGTCGGCGACTACTTCTACTTCGACACATCCGGAGGTAGGGTCAGGGGCACAATCCGTCTGGTTCGGTTCCTCGGCAGCCTGGGGTACGGCTCGTATGCCGGTCTTCGTTGCGCGTACTCGTGGTACTGGTCCGGTGGGGCCGCTTGGAACTTCGTCTCCCGGCTTTCTGCTACGGGCCGTAGCCGGGGGTGAATCAGGGCGTAGCCCTGAGAGGGGGCTGGCCCCCTCCTAACCCCAAACAGGGATTCACGGTGAGGGCGGCGCTGGTTTCTGGTTCAGTTCCTCGGCAACCTGAGGAACGGCTCGAATGCCGGTCTTCGTTACGCGAACTCGAGGAACAGGTCCGGTAGGGCCACTTGGAACTTCGTCTCCCGGCAATCTGTCTATAAATCTCTACTCGCACCGTGTCTACCGCGCCCGCCGCTTTCTGGCGGGACGCGGCTCAGCCTGACTCCTTTGAGTGAAATTTGTCCGCAAGGCTCACGGGCTGGTAGCCGCAAGGCGAACGCTCGTATGACAGACAGAAAGAGCTTTGATCTATGAAAACCTACTGCAAGGGCCTCGAGCTCACGCGCAGAAGCGTCGTCGAGGCCCTGCACCGATGGAAGAAAAGCGACTCCGGCAAGGAGAACGGCTGGCGCGTCGCCGACGAATACGGCACCGAGACGGCGTTCGTCGACCGCATCTGGCTAGAGCTCTCGACCGAGACGCTTACGTTCGAGCCGATTCGAACCTACCTGAAGCACGACCCGAACAACGGCAAGCTGCGCGAGATAAGCGTCGAGAGCATCAAGCGGCAGGTGTGCAACTACCTGTGCGTTGGGGCGCTCGAGCCGCTCCTTGCCGCCAAGGTTGGCTTCTGGCAGGTGTCGAGCGGCGTCAAGGGCAAGGGCGCGGCGCTGGGGATGCGCAAGCTCAGGCGCGCGGTTCACCGCTTCGCCTACCACCTACACGTTGACATCCGCAACTGCTACGGCTCGATGCAGACGGTGATAGTGGAGGGTCTGGTGGCGCGCTACGTCAAGAACAGCCAAGTCCTCTACCTGCTCCATTCGCTGCTGTCGACGATGAACGGCGTCCTTATCCTCGGCAGCTACCTGTCGCTTCGGTTGGCGGCGTTCGTGATCTCGTTCGCGTACCACGCGGTCGAGGAGGCGGCGAAGGAGCGGCGCGGCAAGCGTGTGAGGCTCGCGGGATGCCAGGTGTGGTACGCCGACGACGGCTATTTTCTCGGCAGCTCAAAGCGCTCGCTCAGGAAGGCCGCGGCCATCGCCGCGCGCGTTTTGGGGCGGCTAGGATTGTCGCTGAAGCCGTGGAAGGTGAGGCGCAACGGCGCCGAGCCCATCGACTTCGCGGGCTATCGCATCTGGTGCGCTCGCGGGCGCCGGGTCGACTTGCGAAAGAGGCTCTGGAAACGACTGCGACGCGCGTTCGCGCGCTACATGCGCAGGCGCACCGAGCGCTTGGCGAGGCGCGTGTGCTCTTACTGGGGCTGGCTGAAAACGGCCGTCATGGAGCACCAGATGAACGTCAAGCGGTGCATATTCAACGCGGCGAGGGCCGTGGGTTAGGAGGAAAAATATGGTTGTGAAGTCGGAGCGAACGGGCGAGAGGCCCGAGACGGTCGAGATCGCGGGAGCCGACGTCTGGCTGCGCCGCGGCATCTCCGAGGGCGAGCGCGAGGAGCAGGGCGGCGAGGGCGGTTCCGTCAAGGTGAAGGTGTTCACCTATGAGGAGCTGCACTTCACCGACCCGACGGGCGAGCTGACGGTCGATGGCGCAAAGGCCGACTTTGACACCGTCTGGGCGGCACACGAGGCGGACGGCATGAGCATGGAGGAGCAGATCGCATCGCTCCAGCAGCAGGTCGCCGACTCGCAGGCGGCCCTTCTCGAGCTCGGCGACATCGTTGGAGGTGAGTAACTTGGCGAAGATCTACTACCGCGCCGTGAAGAGCGGCAAGCGCACGCTCGAGAGCGTTCCCGAGCGCTGGCGCGACGAGGTACGCCAGATGCTAGAGGCAGACGGCGAGTAGGGAAGGGCCCCGGCTTCGGTCGGGGCCCTTTTCCGTTATGCGCGGGTGACCATGCGTGCCGACGATTGGAGGCGGCGCATGGCGAAGGATAGCGCTCACGAGTTCTCAGACGCCGAGATTCGGGCGTTCGAGCGCGAGGTGGCGGGAGTGTACGGCGAGGCGAGCAAGACGGCCTACGCCAACCTCAAGCGCTATCTGGCGCAGTTCGAGGCCGACGACGAGAAGATGCGCGAGCGTCTCGAGGCCGGCGAAATCACCAAGGCTCAATACAAGTCTTGGCGAAGCGGGAAGATAGCGGCGGGCAGGCGCTACCGAATCGTCCTTAAGCAGTGCGCCGAGGCCATGACGCATGCGAACGTCGCCGCCGCCGCCGCCATCGAAGGCAGGCTGCCAGAGGTCTACGCCGAGAACTACAACTACGGCACGTGGCAGGTCGAGAGCGCAGTGGGCGTTGACACGGCCTACGCGCTGCAGGACGCGTCGACCGTCCAGAGGCTGCTCACCGACCACGACAGCTACCTGCCAAAGCCGTCCGTCAACGTCGCCAAGGACGTGGCGTGGAACCGCCGGCTCATAGCCAACCAGATCAGGCAGGGCGTGCTGCTCGGCGAGTCGATACCAAAGATAGCCAAGCGCATGCAGGACGTGACGGGGGCGAACCGCGCGGCGGCGGTGCGTCTGGCGCGGACCTCGACGACGGCGGCGGAGAACGCCGGACGCGTCGACAGCTACAAGAGGGCCAAGGGGCTCGGCATCAAGGTGCAGCAGGAATGGATGGCGACGCTCGACGGGCGCACGCGCTCGAGCCACAGAAAGCTCGACCGCGAGAAGGTGGAGGTCGGCGAGAAGTTCAGCAACGGGTGCCGCTACCCGGGCGACCCCGAGGCGCCGTATGCCGAGACGTGCAACTGCCGATGCACGCTGATTGCGTGCTGTGACGGGCTCGACGTGCTCGACGGCGAGCGTTTCAGCCGACTGCCCGAGGGCATGACCTACGAGGAATGGAAGGCGGGCAAGCCCGCCGTCAACGGCGCCAAACCGGCCGACCGCACCATCTCGGAGTTCATGGACATGCCCGGCACGGCCCGCAAGCTGGATGCCGCCGGCGTGTCGCCGACCGAGGCGAGGAAGAGGCTCGCCGAGCAGCTCAAGGAGTACGGCATACCGTCCGGCTCGTTCCGCAAGATGAGCGCCGGCGACCAGCAGAAGGTGTTGGACGCGGCGCTGGCCCGAATTCGGCGCATCGCGGGCAAGCCCGATATGTCTGCTTCCGTCTACTCGTGCCTCAATGGGGATCAAAGGGATGCGGTGAAGGGCATTCTCAAGCGTTCGGACAAGGCTGCCCGTAGCGTTTACCTGAAGCATGAGCGGGATTTCGTTTTGCTGAACGGCGGATGGGGCGGGACCGCCCACTACAGCCCAACGGACGGTGGCGTGAGGCTCAACCTTGAAATAGTGTTTTCGAAAGATGGATTGAGACCCCAAGGAACGACCTGGTTCCACGAGTTCGGGCATATGATCGACGGCCTGCACGCGGACATCTCGAGGACGTACGGCGGCGGCGTGTTCGCCAAGACCATAAAGAGCGAGGTCGAAGCCTACATTGACGCAAGGCACAAGGAGATGCGCGATGGGCTCAAACGGGCAGTCAAGTCAAAGGACATCGGATGGCTCGAGTCGAATGGCTACCTCATGGAATGGCATGCTGACTACCTAAGGAGACATCCTGACAAGGTGGCCGAGGCGCTCTCGGGCCTCAAGCACACGAAGGCTGCCACATATAGTTCCGTCGCCTCCGAGATAGGGGAGATGAGCAATGCCGAAAAGGCCGACCTTTCCGACCTTTTCGGCGGGGCAACGCTGAACAAGTGTAACGATGGATGGGGCCACAGCAAGAGTTATTGGCGGCCAAAGGGAGCGTCCGAGGACTACCAGCTGGCAAGGCTTGCGCAAGAGGGCTTCGCCGAGTTCTTCAGCGCAAGCACCGCGAACCCGGAATCTCTCGCCGTCCTGCGCAAATACCTACCGGAATCGAGTAAAATATTTGACGAGATGATGAAGGAGGGGCTGTGATGGTTGCCGAATTGCATACATGGGAGCAGGTCGACAAGCTCGCGGCCAACTTCGAGGAGCGTTTCGGCTATGAGCCGATATGGTACGGCAATGTCGATGAGGTCTATGCAGCCCTCAAGGAGTCGCTGGACTCTGGCGTTCCAAAACTCGAGAGGCAGGACCCCGAAATCTGTCTCTAGCGTATAACGGCGTATCATCAAGATCGACGAGTGCCTGACGACAAGAGGTTGACATGCTCACATTGGAAGAGGCCATAAAGCCGATTCTGGAAGAGGAGGCCGTAGACGGATACGGCCCGGTGTGCGCATACGAGGGCAAATACCATTGGTTCGTCGGTTTCGGTTTCGATGGAAAGATGCCCCCCGGGCGACACTCCGTACGCCATCGACAAGGAAACGGGGAGGATTGACTTCTTCCCGATTCCATTTTTCCTCAGAGGCGAGAGCCCGTCTGCTATCGAGCTTGAGATGGACAAGGCCAACGAGATAAAAGTCAAATAGTCCACAGCCGGCCCCGCCACGGCGGGGCTTTTTTCATGCCGCGTGACCGTGCCGCGACACTGCCCGCAGAGAGATTGGGGCAGGCATGAAAGAGCTATTCACTTGCGCGAGCTGCGGAGACTGCGCCGTAAAGCTGGGCTTCGGCTTCACGTTCCCGGATACCTACATCTGCACGCAGCGCGGCGACGAGGTCGAGCCCGACGACGGCTGCACGCTCGGGTGCGAGGGCGTTCCGGTGCAGGCCATCGAGGCCATCGAGGCGGACGTCGACGGTCGCGTTGGCTACGGCTGCGAGGTGCTCGACTGATGGCTTACGGGCTCGTCGGCGGCGTCGGCGACCACGGCCAACACGGCACCCTCATCACCGAGGAGATCGTAAACGCCGCGAAGCTGGATACCGCCGAGTGCATCGAGATACGGCAGAACAACATCGAGCAGGTCGAGAAGGCCCTCCTGCGCGCCTATAAAACGGGCCTGGAGGAGATAGGCCTCGTCGCGGAGGGCTACGCCAAGGCGACGTGCCCGGTCGATACGGGCAGGTTGCGCAACTCTGTTACGCACCTCCTCAAAGGCTACGACTGCTTCATCGGCACCAACGTCGAGTATGCGCCGTATGTCGAGGAGGGGACCTCCCGCATGAAGGGCAAGCACTTCCTGCGCAAGGCGGCGACGGGTCACGGTGACACGTACCGGGCGATTCTCGAGAAGCACCTGAGGGGTGGCGCGTAGGGCCGCGTTACTCCGTTTGGATACTCACCCTTGCCGCGAGGTATTGCGGCGCGGGCCCCGCCGAGGCAATAGGTGGGAACCCGCCCATTCCGAAGCAAGGGAGATTCTGTTGGCACTTACGCGAAAGATGCTCAAGGCAATGGGCATCGAGGACGAGAAGATTGACCAGATCATCGACGAGCATGCCGAGAGCGTGAACGCGCTCAAGGCGCAGCGCGACGAGTTCAAGGAGGCCGCGGACAAGGCGGACGGCTACAAGAAGGAGCTGGACGCACTCAAGGCCAAGGGCGCGGACGAGTACGAGGAAAAGTACAAGGCCAAGTGCAAGGAGCTCGACGACTACAAGGCCGAGGTTGCTGGGGAAAAGGCGGCAGCAGAGAAGCGCGGCCTGTACCGACAGCTGCTCGAGTCGGCGGGCGTCGACCCCAAGCGCATCGAGACCGTTCTCAAGGTCTCCGACCTCGAGAACGTGACCGTCAAGGACGGCGCTATCGAGGACGCGGACAAGCTAACCGAGGGCATCAAGGCCGACTGGGCCGACTTCATCGCAACCACAACCGTCAAGGGCGCCGACGTGGCCCACGCCCCCAAGGGCGAGGGCGGCAAGGACATCAACGAAATGAGCACCGCCGAGTACATGAAGTACAAGGCGGAGCAGAGAGGCTAGGGCTAAATGGCTAACACCATCCTCACACCCAACATCATCGCCAACGAGGCGCTGGACGCCCTGCGCACCAACGCCGTCATGGCAAACCTCGTCCACCGCGACTACTCCTCCGAGTTCGTCGCCGGCGTGGGCGACACCATCACCATCCGCAAGCCCGCCACCTTCGAGGCCAAGGAGTTCACCACCGAGGTCGTGGTGCAGGACGCAACCGAGGGCAAGGTTCCCGTAAAGATGGACAAGCTGCTCGACGTGACCTTCGCCGTCACGTCCAAGGAGCTGACGATGAACATCGTCGACTTCTCCGCGCAGTTCATCGTCCCGGCGATGCAGGCCTTCGCCGACAAGATCGACGGCTACCTGCTCGCGCTCGAGAAGGACATCACCGATAACCGCGTCGACCACACCAAGGGCGCCATCGCCGTGGCGGACATCATAGCCGCCCGCAAGTTCCTCGTGGACGCCAAGGCGCCCTCCACGGAGCGCCACTTCGTCTACGGCTCCCAGGCCGAGGCCGACCTGCTCAACACCGAGGCGTTCACCAACGCGTCCGCCGTCGGCGACAACGGAACCGCCCTCAAGGAGGCATCGCTTGGCCGAAAGTACGGCCTCGACTTCTACTGCGACCAGAACGTGCAGAAGACCACGGCGGAGACGGCCAACTACACGCCGTCCATCGCGTTCCACAAGAACGCCTTCGCGCTCGTGACCCGCCAGCTCGAGATGCCGCTCGGTGCCCCCAAGGCGTTCTCCACCTCCTACGACGGCTTCGGCCTGCGCGTCGTGCAGGGCTACGACCAGAAGACCAAGACCGACACCGTCTCCATCGACATGCTCTGCGGCGTCAAGACCCTCGACAAGAGCCTCGCCGCCGTCATCACCGACAAGCGATAGGCGCAGAGATGCTCGAGCAGGTGCTTCTGTCGCTGCGCAACTGGTTCGTCGCCGACAAGCGCACGGGGCGCGTCCGCATCGAGGGCGGTAGCCTCGTGCCGCCCGCGGCGCTCGGCCTCAAGGAGGGCCAGTACGTCCGTATCACGGGTTCCGTGTTCAACGACGGGCTGCATGCGTGGCCCTACAACGGACTCACGGACGAGGAATTCGTCGGCACCGTCTGGGCGCTCGCCATCCCGCAGGCCGTGGTCGACCTCGCCAACGAGATCGCGGCGTGGCAGACCGAGCACGCCAAGGAGCTGGACAGCCCGTATGCGAGCGAGAGCTTCGGCGGCTACAGCTACACGCGCGTCGGCGGCGACGGCTCGCCCATCACGTGGCGACAGCAGTTCAAGGCGCGTCTCGACCCTTGGAGAAAGCTGTGAGCCGCCTGTACGAGCGCATGGCGGTGGCGTGCGCGAGGCTCGTCGCAAAGACCGAGCCCGACGGCGAGGGCGGATTCAAGACCGTCCTCGCCGTCGGCGACGGCTTCACGGCGACGATCGTGCGCGACAGCTCGACGGCCGCGCGCATCGCGGAGCACGACGGCGTGAGGAACGTCTACACCGTGACCACCGGCGAGCCGCTGCGGTACGGCGACCTCTTCCAGCGTGCGTTCGACGGGCAGGTATTCCGCTGCACGTCGGACGCGGACGACGGGGCCGCGCCGCGCTGCGCGTCGTTCGGCTTCGGCCAGTGCAGCGCGGAGGAGTGGGAGGTGCCGGATGGCGACTAAGGCGGCGGCGCTGCAGGCGTGGCTCGAGGGCTTCGGGCTGCCCGTGTACCGCGACTCAGCGGTGCCGGGCGAGGCGAAGATGCCCTACATCACCTACGACCTGCCGACCGCGGCGTTCGGCACGCAGTGCAACTCCGAGGTGAACCTCTGGTACCGGACCTCGTCCGAGGCCGCGCCCAACGCCAAGGCCGAGGAGGTCGCCCGTGCGCTCGGGCTCTCCGGCGTGCTGTTGCCGTGCGACGGCGGCGGCATGTGGGTGATGCAGGGCGAGCCGTTCTGCAACGCCATGGCCGACGAGGACAACGCCGTGAAGCGCCGAATCATCAACCTGACCATTGAGTACATGACCAGCTACTAGGAGGTCATATGTCTAAGTTCACGCGCATCCCCGAGAACACGTTCAAGGAGATCGTAATCAACGCGGGCCTACTCGCCACGAACTTCAACCCCAATACCGCCGAGGTCGCGGAGTCCGAGCTGATGGGCGCGACGAGCGGTGGAGTCAGCTTCACCGCCACGCCAAGCTTCATCGACTACGGCGAGGACATTGACAACTGCCCCGCCAACACGATGGAGCTGAAGCGCATCGACAGCATCGAGGCCAAGCTGAGCGGCACCTTCGTGACCGTCAACACCGCGCTCGGCAAGAAGCTCGCGGCAGCAGCCGACGAGACCGCGGGGAAGATCGTCCCGCGCTCCGCGCTCTCGGAGGACGACTTCGCCGACATCTGGCTCATCGGCGACTACTCGGGCGAGAACGGCAACGGCTATATCGCCGTCCACCTCATCAACGCGCTCAACACGGGCGGTCTGCAAATCACGACGCAGAACAAGGCCAAGGGCCAGTTCGCGTTCGAGTTCACGGGCCACTACTCAATCAAGAGCCCCGAGATCGTGCCCTACGAGCTGTATATCAAGCAGGAGATTGGAGCCTAACCATGAAGCTGGAGAACCTTACCGCCGACGAGTTCCAGAACGCCATGTGCCTGTTGGCGGACGTGGCGGAGGACGTCATGAACGGCGAACTCGGCGCAAAGGCAAAGGCCTCCTACGCCAAGTTCCGCTCCGACTCCGCCAAGGCCAAGGCCAAGGCGACCGCCAAGGCGAAGGGCGACCCCGAGGCCGCGAAAGCAGTCGCCACCGCCGAGGTCAACGGCCTCGCCGTGGACATGGTGGCTGGCCTTCTGCCCGACGTGCTGCGCCAGGGCGGCGAGATCAGCTACAAACTGCTCGCCGCGCTCGACGGCCAGACACTCGAGGAGTACAAGGCCGACTTCACCGTCAAGAAGTGGGTGAACGACATCAAGGATACCGTCGACGGCATCGACGGTATCAAGGACATCCTGGCTCCTTTTTTTGGATAGCCGCCGAGGACCCATCTCACATATGGCTCTGTCTGGGCGAGTACGTCGGGCCACGGCGTGCTCGCCCTTTCTGTAGGTACATGGTCGCGCGGTGGCGCGAGCGGGACGAGCGGGAGGCGTTCCGCGTGTACCTGAGCGAGTCGGTGCGCCTCATGGCGCAGGGGAAGTGGCTCAAGGAGCCCTTCCTGAGCATCGTCAACGGCGGTGCGGGCGATGGGTCCGAGGCGGAGGACACGCGCAGCGGCGACGAGATCGCCGCAGACATCATCGAGCGGATGGGATTGAAGGTGGTCTAGGTGAACCTTCTCGACCTGATGATTAAGGTCGGCCTCAAGGACGAGGCCAGCGGCAAGGCCGAGGGCGTGGCCTCGAGGGTCGTGGGCACGCTCGGCAAGGCCGGAGCGACCGTTGCCAAGGCGGTAGGCGTGGGCGTCGCCGCCGTGGGGGCGGGCGTCGCCGCCATCGGCGTGGCGAGCACGCAGGCCTACGCCGCGTACGAGCAGAACGTCGGCGGCATGCAGAAGATTTTCGGCAACATGGGCAAGTCGCTAGACGAGTACGCCGCGCTCACGGGGCAGACCGTCGAGCAGTGCGGCGGGAAGTGGCAGCAGCTCGAGATCGCGCAGACCAAGGCGCTTGCGAACGCCGATGCTGCCTACAAGACCTGCGGGCAGAGCGCAAACGCCTATATGGAGCAGGTGACGGGGTTCTCCGCAGCGCTGGTGTCGAGCCTCGGCGGTGACACGGTAAAGGCCGTGGACTACGCCAACATGGCGATGGTCGACATGAGCGACAACGCCAACACGTTCGGCACGGCGACGGAGGACCTCCAGAACGCCTACCAGGGCTTCGCGAAACAAAACTACACGATGTTGGATAACTTGAAGCTCGGCTACGGCGGCACCAAGGAGGAGATGCAGCGCCTCGTCAAGGACGCGCACGCCGTCAACTCCGCCGTGGACGAGTCGAGCCTGTCCTTCGACAACATCGTGCTTGCCATCCACACGATGCAGGAGCAGATGAACATCGCGGGCACGACCTCGCGCGAGGCGGCAACCACCATCGAGGGCAGCGTCAACATGATGAAGGCCGCCTGGGAGAACTGGCTGACCGAGCTGGGCAAGGACGACGCCGATATGGGCAAGCTCACCGGGGAGCTGGTCGAGTCGGTCGAGACGGCGGCCTCGAACGTCATCCCGCGCGTTGCGACCATCGTCGGCACGGCGCTGTCGCAGCTACCGAGCCTTGTCACGTCCGTGGGCCCCGTACTCGGCCAGGCGTTCGTCGACATCTTCACGCAGGCGCTCGACAGCGCGGCGGAGGCCGTGCCCGGGCCCATGGGCGGCATCCTCTCCGCCGTGTCGGACGGCGTGGACGAGATCGGCGAGCGCTTCAAGGGCCTTGGCGAGATCTGGTCGGCTGGTGACAACCCACTCGAGTCTCTGCACCTCGCCATGGTCTACGGTCTGACGCTGCTCGAGGGCGACCTGTCCACGCTGCAGGAGAACATCACCTCATCGCTGCCCGGCATCGCCGAGGGCTTCGCCGACGTGGGCGGCGAGGTCGTTTCCAGGCTCGCCGAGGGAATCGAGATGGGGCTGTCGTTCCTCTCCGAGACGGCGGCGTCGCTCATGACATCGCTCGGCGGCTACCTGTCCGAGAACCTGCCCTCCATCACGGAGAGCGGCCTGCAGATTCTCACCGGCCTCTCCGGGTCCATAGCCGAGAACGCGGGCGTTCTGGCAGAGGGCGCGGCGAACCTCATCGTCGGCTTGGCGCAGGGTATCGCCGACAGCCTGCCGACAATCATCGAGCAGGCCCCGGTCATCGTGCAGAACCTCGCCAGCGCGATCAACGACAACGCGCCGATGCTGCTCGGTGCCGGCATCCAGGCAATCGTGACGCTGGCGCTCGGCATCGTGCAGGCGATACCGACGCTCATAGCCAACATCCCGGCCATCTTCTCGGCCTTCGTCTCGGCGTGGTCGGCGCTCGACTGGCTGAGCCTCGGCAGGAACGCCATCACGTTCCTGGGCAACGGCATCACCGGCATGGTCGGTTTCGTCAGCTCGTGCGGCACCAACATCGTGTCCGCCGTCCGCGGCGCAATCCAGAACCTGCCGTCCACCCTGGCGAGCATCGGCCGCAACGGAATCAGCAGCCTGGGTTCCGCCATCCGCGGCGCGGTCGGCTTCGTGACCTCGGCGGCCTCGAGTATCGGCAGTTCCATCATGGGCGCCCTGTCCTCCATCCCGGGCCGCGTGGCCTCCATCGGCTCGCAGATCGTGCAGGGCATCGCCAACGGAATCAGCGGCGCGGCCGGCGTGGTCGTGAGCAAGATTACCGGCGTGGTGGGCGGCGCCATCGAGGCCGCCAAGAACCTGCTCGGAATCCACTCGCCCTCGCGCGTGTTCCGCAAGATTTTCGGCTACGTCATGGAGGGCGCTGCCCTCGGCATCGACGACACGGCGGACGAGCCGGTGAAGTCCATGAGGTCGGCGGTGCGCAACGTCGAGAAGGCCGCCGTGTTCGGCGCGAGCGTTACCGGCGGCGGAGCATACGGGGCGACCGCCAGCGGGGCCGCGGGCATCGCGGGCGGCGGCAACGTTTACAACCTCTACCTCGACGGCGACATGCTGGGCGTCGACGGGCGCGTGGCCTCCGCCTTCAGGAGCTTCGTCGCGGCGGTGGAGCAGAGCATGGCGATGGGGGTCGCGTAGTATGGCGCAGGGAAACTGGGTTCAAGGCGGCGGGGGCTACAGCAGGTACTGCTGGTGCGCGTACGTGGACGTTGCCGAGGTCGGGCGCACGGACACCACCGTGACATACCGCGTCACGCACGGCTACGGCACGCGCTACGCCATCAACTGCTACGCTAACGGCAGCTCCTCGGCGGGCGGCTCGTGGAACGGCTCGGTATACTCGACGAACAACTCCGGCTGGGTGTGGGTGCAGTGCACGTCGCGCGACGTCACGCTCGCGCGCGGCAACGGAAGCGCCTACAACCACACCTTCACGGGGCAGATCAATGTCACGGGCGGCTTCGGCAACGGAACGTCGAACGCATCAAACACCGTCACGGTGCCGTGCCGCGCCTACCACACGCCGCACACGCCGAAGAACATCAGGGCGGAGCGCCTGAGCGACACCAGCGCGAAGGTCAGCTGGGACGTCGACTACACGGGCTTGGACGGCGACTACCCCTGGTCGACCGTGACCGTCGGCGTGGCGAAGAACGGCCCGGGGGAGTTCACCGACGTCGGCACCGTCAGTTGGGACACCACGAGCCACACCTACAACGGCCTCGAGCCGGGCTGCATGTACATCTTCTCGGCCAAGGCGACGGGCCCCGGCGGCACGTCGGACTACGGCGTGAGCGCGCCGGCGATCTACACCACGCCGACGGCGCTCGGCATGCTCGAGGCCGTCAAGGCGGAGGCGGCGAAGGTCGTGCTCAGGGGGCGCGACGCGCCGGCCTTCGTCGACAGCTGGGAGTTCCAGCTCACGACCGACGGTGGAAAGACGTGGATCGATGCGGACGTAAACGCCTCTTGGGAGGACGAGGAGGCGCCGGTGGGAACGGTGCGCTACCGCGCCCGCGCGGTCAAGAGCGGCCTCAAGGGACCGTGGGCCGAGTCAAACGAGGTCACGACCATATGCCCGCCGCTCGCACCGTCCATCAGGGGCATCAGGGCGGCTTACGCCACCCAATCGAACGCGACGCTCGAATGGGTGCCCAACCATCCGGACGGCTCGGCGCAGACCTCAGCCGAGGTGCAGGTCACGACGCCGACGGGTCCCACCACCACGACGGTCGATGGCCCGGGTACGAGCCTGAAGCTGCCGACGGACGCCAAGGGCATGTACACCGTGCGCGTACGCACCAAGGGCCTCGACGAGGACTGGGGCGCATGGTCGAGCGCGGCGGCATATACCGTGGCGGACGCGCCCCAGGCGTACTTCACCGACCCGGCTGCGGACGGGGCGACCCTGCGAGCGGTGCCGCATACCTTCACGTGGAAGGTTAACGACGAAACGGGCGTCAGCCGGCAGTACCTGTCTTTGTGCGACATCGGGGGCAACCTCCTGTGGAGCGGGGCTGTGGACAAGGACGCGCGCTCCTTTGGCCTCGGCTACGCGCAACACGCCTTCGTCAACCACGCGCAATACAGGGCCACGCTCACGGTCACGGCCGGATCGTCGCTATCGGTCACCGTCTCGAGAACTTTTCGGACCGACTGGGCACCGCCAGCCAAGCCTTCGCTAAACGTCTTCGTCGACGAGAGGCTGGGATGCCAGCTGTCGGTGTTTCCCGGCGCGCCAGAGAGCGACGACACGCCCGAGACGTCCCACTTCACCGTGTCGCGCGTCCTGCCCGACGGCTCGACCCTGCAGCTCGGCTCGCACCTGGCGGCGGGCGAGGGCGCGAGCGACCCGCTGCCCCCGCTCAACAGCGAGTTCGAGTACGTCGCGGTCGCCTACGCCGCGACGGGCGTGAGCACGGCGACGAGGGTCAAGACGACCGTGGCGAGCCGCGCGGTGGCCCTCAACTGGGGAGCCGGCGCGGAGAGGTCGTGGCTCGGGCGCTACCTCAAGAAGGGCTCGAGCCGCAAGGTGACGCACGGATACAAGATGCTGCACTTCGCCGACGGCGGGGAGGGACTGCCCGTCTCGTACGGCATCAACGAACGGGACGTCAAGGACAGCATGGACTTCCTGCTGCTCGACGAGGAGGACTACAAGTCATTCCTCGAGGTCATGAACTCCGCGGGGCGCTTCTGGGTGCGCGACCTCCACGGCGAGCGGTTCCGCGCCCGCCTGAGCTGCGGCGTGAAGCGCTCGGATGGCGCGTGGGTGGCCTCGTGCGACCCGACGTGGGAGACGTGGGAGGAGCCCGCCAATGGCTGATAGCTGGATAAGGCCGTTCGACGCCTCCTACGACTTCGTGCGCGTCTCGCGCGAGACGGGGCTCGAAGTCGACTTCGTGCGCGACATCGAGAACGGCGGCTCCATCGAGCGCAACGCGAACACGGCGCTCTATGAAACCGCATCCCTGGACTTCGCCGACAAGTTCGATGTCGGCAA
>CDZU01030101.1_pt1 | contig 37440 bp, 50 predicted proteins | sample 557441 | NCBI WGS metagenome assembly CDZU01 (sample SAMEA3182114, study PRJEB8094) | gut metagenome | biome: human; feature: gut; material: Stool; isolation source: human stools | place: Canada | collected 2013-06-10
AACGTTGATCGGGGCGGGCCGGAAGCTACCCGACGTCGGCTAAAAAATACAAGCTACAGGACGCCTCGACCTGCCACAGGCACGGAGCCGGAGGGTATGACAAACCATTCGCCTGAGCCCTCGGCACCCTGCCATACGCTTGTCCCCCCCCCGAGAGACTCATTTTATGCCGTATTTGACCATCTTGGCACGCAGCGTCGTATAGTGGATCCCCAGGACGGCCGCCGCTCCCTGTGGCCCGGTGAGCCGGTGACCACACTTTTTGAGGACCCGTTCGATATATTCTTTCTCCAGTCCTTCCAGCGTTGGCCACGCTGTCGCCGTATCGTCCTGAAGCATCTCGGCCGCCAGATCGAATTGCAAAGGCGCCCCGGGCTGACTGCCACACCGGTCTATCAGGGCCCGCTCCACGACATTCTGCAATTCCCGAACATTGCCCGGCCAGCTGTAGGCATACAGCTTACGCATCTCATCCTGTGACGGGAACGGGACAGCTTCCTGCCGGTATTCCTCCGCCTTTTTCCTGATAAAATAGCGAACGAGCGTATCCAGATCCACAGAGTGTTCCCGCAAGGGCGGCAGGGTGAGGCGGTAGACCGACAAGCGGAAATACAGGTCCTCCCTGAAGCTCCCTTCCCGTACCATCTGGCGCAGATCACGGTTGGTGGCCGCGATCAGCCGCACGTCCACGGACATGGTCTCGGGGCTGCCGATCTTCTGGATGGTCCGGCTGTCGATGGCCCGCAGCAGGCGGGCCTGGGCAGGCAGGGATAGTTCTCCGATCTCGTCCAGAAAAAGAGTCCCCCCGGATGAGGAACGTCATGATAACTTACTGGGCTAAAACGCGATAACTTGGGATTTAGATTTTGCGATGTTGAGAAACTTTGTAATTTTGTTGACGAATATGCAGTAGGAAAAGGGGGGCCTTGCCCCCCCTTTTTTATTTTCTTCGCTGCTCATCAGGCCGGAGCCGCCACGCCCCGACGACGGCCCCGTAAGGCCGTTTCGCATGCACCGGATGTTATTCTTCCCGGCTTGCTTTTGTATTGGTATCGGGCTTGGCAAGGAGCTGCTTTTCAAGACGCACATTGTACGGAATGCGGGCGATGGTACTTTCTTCCATATCGATGAGCAGAAAAACATCAGGCACACGGGGATCGAAGCGGGCAATACGCTTATTGTCATAGACATATTCCGTGATAACGACGACTTCCGGTTTCGGGTTGTCCGCTCTCCCGTCCTTCCAGCCGCGCTTGTAGGCAATATGCCCGCCGAGCTGGTACAGAAGGGAGCCATAAACAACGAAGCAGAACAGCGAAAAAAGAAGGCCGAAAAGTTTTGTTTGCATAAATTCATCAATGCTCATGCTGCTGTCTCCCTGGTCCTGTCGACCAATAGGGGCCGCCCCATTTTCTGAGGCGGCCCTGTTTCTCTCGTTCTACACCATACCTGCGGCATCCTTCAGTGTCCGCAAGGTCATTTCAGCTGATTCTTCGCCGCCCGAATATTCGACGAACTCCTGCCAGTTGTTTTCAACCAGCATAACCAGGGCGGTCTCATCTATGGTATCTTTATCCATGAAAGGCCTCCTTGAAGTTCTTGCCGGGCGTGAAAACGACCTTCCGGCCTGCGGGAATATCGATTGCTTCCCCCGTCCTGGGATTGCGCCCGGTGCGGGCGTTGGTGGTCCTTACCTTCAGCTTGCCCAGGTCGGGCAGGGGCACTTCCCCGCTGGCAAGCAGTTCCGCGGCGGCCACGGAAGAAAACGATTGCAGCGCCTTTTCCATATCGGTGGCGTTGAGATTGCGGGAATGTTTTTCCCGGACGGTTTTCAGGGCTTGCTTGATAAATTCGCTCTTGTCCATGATGTGACTCCGTAGACTACAGATTATTGAAGGACGGGGGAGGAAACCGGCAGGGAGGCAAAGAACTGAAGCAGGCGCTCCCGGGCTGCGGCATCTTCCACACGGTCGATCCATTGTTTCAGCGTTTCGATGACGCGCTGAAGGTCCTTTACGGTGCACTGATTGACGGCCTTTTTCGTGATCCGCCGAACATAGGCGGCAATGGCCTGGTCGCTTTTGCTCCTGACCACGCCTTCGTCGTACATGCTGAGCCAGAGACTTTTGATCTTCCGAAGCTGGGGATCGGTCGCACTGCGGAATCCGGCTTCACGCATCCGCCGGAGGACCTCCTTCAGCTGGTAGGCGTTCAGGTCCTTGCTTGACGTCTTGCCGCCGCTGACGTCCGCCAGCAGGGCCCGGTAGGTTTCGTCGTCCATGCCCAGCTTGCGGCGACCGGTCTGTATGGTCCTGACAAGTCCGCTGGTGATCGTGCTCATTGGGCACCTCCTTCCGTCCTCGCAAGAGCTTCGTCGCGGGTATCGCAAAAGAACTCGTCGGCCTGTTCCAGGCGGCACCCCGCCTGGGCGAGCTTTTCCGGCGGCAGTTCCCGCAAGGCCATTTTGTCGACTTCCTGCTTGATGCGGACACAGGCGACAAGATCCTGATCGTCAGAATTTTTCAGGATGCCGAGCACCTGTTCCCAGGTGATTTTCTTCAACGGCTTGGGCACGGGCGGCGTCAACCGGAATCCGATGACACCAAAGTTCAGCGTGAGGGAGCGCTTTTTGCTGAAAAGCGCTTCCTTGTTCGCTTCGCCGAACCTGACAAGCGCCTGGTGCAGAATATCAAGTTCTTCCTGGATGGGCGCTGCGGCTTCGGCGCATTTCAGTTTCAGGGCGTCAATGTCTTCCTTCAGCTGGATCCCGAGCAGGGCAAGCTCACGCTCACGCGCCTTGATCTTTGCCAGAAAGGCGTCCGCTTCGTTCAGGTCGTGGACCGTGGGGATGTTCAGGATCGGTTTCACTCGCTTTGCCATTTTCTTCCTCCCGGGCTTTTTGAAGTGCTTTGAAGAAATTGTTTGCCGCCTTGCCGCTCAAGGTGGCACCCGTCACCCTGCCGTTCTTTATCCTGATTGTGATGGAACTCCGCATGACTGTTCCCTCAAAAGAATGTTGCCTGTTGCGGCGCTTCCTCGACGGCCCGGCGTTCCAGCTCGCTGTCGACCTTGCGTTCAAGGGCTCTCGCCCTGTTCAGATCGGATGGTGCGCGATACTGGAAATAGACGCGTTGCACCGCCCGCATCCTGCGCACCAGATCCACAAATTCCTTGTCCGTCATGTTATGTTACCTCCCCTGGGCCGCAAGCCATTCGCTTTCTTTCACTTCTCGAAGCCATGCCGGAACCTCCGGGAACGGCTCCCATTCATGTTCACTTTCTTTGCTGCCCGGGATGCAAACAAGGATTTTCCCGGAAACAATACCCGCGACGGAGTAATAAAGCGCACTCCCGGTTCGGGAACTTTGGCTCGGTCCGGCGACCATCCGGTGAAGGTTGAGCTTGTCAAGTATGAGCTTTGACATGCTGAAGGTCAGTTCTTCGGCTTCGAGCTTTTGGGCAAGCCGCTTCCCTTCCTTTGTGCTGAGTTTGGGATAATAGCCGTAGCCTTCTCCGTTCGAGAGCCGCGTTTCCCCTTTCAGGTATGGACGGCATGTCGGTTTTTTAAAGCCAAGCCCCGTGACCTTTCCGTCGTTCCATACGCTCAGAATCAGACCGTCCGTCTCATATTCCGCAATAAGCGCCTTGCGGGCCTCACGCGCGACGTTTTCCCTTGCGAGAGCCTCAGCAATAAGGGACTTGGCCTGAGGGCCTTCACCGATGTAGAAATGTTTTTCCATGCCCCCCCTCCTATTGTCGCACCATGCGCACCACATCCGCCGTGACCTGCTTTTCCCCCACGCTGGCCGCGAGGTTCAGCGCGGCCGTGGCAAGGTTCGCGATCATGAGCGGATAGCCCATATACACGCCGTCGCCCCGGCTGTCCGGAGAAACGGTGAGATTCGCGCGGATCTCCTCTATGGCGTCCGGACTGAAAGCCGTATCAAAGTCCGCTCCGGCGTGGCCGAAGCGGTGACGGAGGTACGCGCCAGGATCGGCTATAGCGGCCAGATGGATCACATCACACCGTTGCACCACTTCGCGGACGCTGGCATCCGTAACGCGGAGCTTCTTTTCAAGCTCTGTCTGGCCTATCAGGATGATGGAAAGCAGGCGGGCAAGGCCGTCCTTCAGTTCGTGAAAACGCTTCAAGGACTTGAGCGTGTGCCGGTGCAGATCGTGCGCCTCCTCGATGATCAGGCAATGCCGCATCCCCGCCGTATGGCTGGCCTTCAGGATCTCATGCAGACGGCGGAAGCGCATTTCAGGGCTGGAGGGGATTCTCGCCCCCGGCTGCACCGTACTGATGATAGCCTCGGCGATGTGCGAGGAGCGCAGCGGCTTGCCCTGGGATTCACTGGCGGCCATTGCCAGGGTGTAAGGCTCAATGATGATAACGGGCAGGTTTTCGTCATGTATGCGCGTGATGAGTTCATCTTTCAGCGTGGACTTGCCGGAGCCGGACTCTCCGACCAGGGCAAGGAAGCCGCTGCCGGTCGCCGCCTGGTACAGCGTTTCGCGGGCAAAACGGATATCGGGAGACATGAACACGTCGGCGGACGTTTCCGGGTCGGCGAAGGGGTTGCGTACCAGCCCGAACATCTGCCGGGCCTGCATGGTCAAAGTCTGTTTGCGAAGGATCACGGGATCTTCCTCCTGTTCCGCCGTTTCTTCCGGGGCGGAGACCGGTTGTTGTTCAAGTTCTTTCAGGGCCGCTTCCATGTCGCTTTCCGTCTTGCCGCGGGCGACCGCGAGGGAAAGCATGGCCGCCCGGATCTCGGGCCAGCGCTTTTTGGGAAGGGCGCCGTGGTTCAAAAGCTGGCTGAGCGCCGCCGGGGATATGCCCAGTTCTTCCGCCAGCTTCCTGTGGGAAGGGGCACAGTCCAAAAGAAGCTCTTTTATCGACATGCCGCCCTCCTTTCGCCGTCGGCGGGGGCAAAGGCCAGCACGGCCGCCCGCCGGGGCATGAACTTCTCGCACATGCGGGCGACGACGCTTTCGATATCCGGCCCCGGTATGGAATCAGGGAAGCGCGTGGCAAGCCATTCCATGCAGTCGGCGGCCGTCGTATCGTTCCAGACGTCCGGGTGCTCCCGCTTCATCATGACCGCGAAGGCGATCCGGCTCATGGGCATGGGCTCCGCCGTGGGCGCGGCCACTCTGACGGGCTGGCCCGTCCGGCCAAGGTACAGGGGCGCTTCCTTCACATCGGCCATGATGTTGGTGACCGAGGAAGGCCGCGTGCCCGCATTGTGCAGGCGTTCCGCTTCCTCGGCGGAGTCCACGCCGTAGGCCTGCTTCTTGATCTCTTCCAGAACCTTTTCCGTGTGCGTTTTCGGCATGGCCCTGAAGCCTTCGCCGAACACCGGAGCGGCCAAGTCCTGATTGTACTGGTCCTTTTCCATCGGGGCGATGTTGAACCGCTTTTCCGTGCCGTCCGGCATGTCCATCACGGCGACGATCTCCGGGGCCTTGAAGGGGTTCAGCAGCACACGCACGGACTCTCTCGCGCTCAGGCCGTGATAGGCCAGTTCCCGCAGGTCATACTGCAGGACGCCGTGGCTCGTGTGCGTGTTCACGGAGATGATGAAGTCCGTCCCCACGTTCCGGCGTTCCGTCTTCCATTGTGCAATAGCTTCCAGCACGTCGCGCGGGACCGTGCGCAGTTGGTCTTCCCTGATGGTCAGCCACGCGGCGTTGCGCGTTATGGTACGCGTTGCCTTCAGTCGGGAATGTTCAGCCCTTGCGCAGAAGTGTCGCCGCCAGCGGTCCGCCTCGCTTTGCAGAAAGGCCACGTCCGGCACGTCCATGAAACGCAGACGGCTTTCAAACTGCTTTTCGACAATGTCCTGGTGGACTTCCACCGCGCCCGTGGCATTCTTCGCACCGGGCGCGTGATGGATAAGCCGGATGTCCAGCTGCTCGCAGAAGTTCGTTATCAGCGACGCCGTATTGGCCGGGCCGGGGTCCGTGTACAGGATGGACGGCAGTCCGTGCGCCGGATCCTGGTGGCCACGGTCGGAAATGAACTCTGTCAGGGTACGCAGCACCCCCTCGGCGGTTTCACCCGCAGCCTGCTCGTACCGGACATAAAAGGCGTTGGAGGTATGGTCGACAACGACATAGCGCACGATGCGCCGGTTGCCGATCTCAATGAGGTTTTTGGGTTTCTTCGCGTTGTAGGAACGCTCGTCCAGAAAGACGACGCGCTTTGTGCCGCGTATGCGGTAGAGGATGCACACCGAAGCGTCCAGCAGCCATGTGTGGTTGGGATGCAGGGAGCGGATGCGCCCTGTGGGCTTCCCCTTTTTGAGCTGTTCCGGGTGGCAGCCGTATTGCCGCATGGCCCGGCTGATGGTTCCAACTGAGGGCATGAGGATCTCCCCCGTTTCGGGGTCGGCTATGCCTTCCCCGTTGCTTTTTGCGATATGGACGGCAAGCTTCAGCGTCATGACCTGTTTGCCGTTGGCGCGCGGGAACAAAAGCAGTTCGGCCACCTTGCGGCACAAACTTTCCGGCACGCGGGTCTCGCCCTTGCCCCGGCGCGGCTTTTTCCCGCTCGTCCAGCCCGCATACTGCTTCAGGTACCGGTACGCGGTGTTGACCGAGACCCCGAGCGTTGCGGCCAGACGCTTCACGATGGCGCCGCGTTCTCCCGCGCAGGGGTCGGCAGCGTCCAGTTCCCGTGCAATGTCGCCCACGAGCCGGGTCTGTTCGGATGTAAGGATGGAAGCCATGCCGTCCGCCTTTTAGTCATCGTCCGTTCCGTCTCCGGCCTCTTCGTCGCCGAAGTCCACCGAGAACTCGGCGGCAAGGTCGATATCGATCCCATTGTCCAGTATGGCGGCGGCCATGCCCTTCACCGCCAGGGAGATGCGCTGGTGGACGTAGGCAAGCGTATCCTCGTCCAGATCCTCATCGGCCAGCATGGCCGCGCCGTGCGCCGCAAGCTGGGCCACGGCCAGCAGCGCGTCGCCGCACTTTTTGTCCAGCTCCTCACGCGAGGTCTGGTTGCGCAGGAGCTTCTGCGCTTCCCGGTCTGACGGATGCGGGCTGGTGGCGCGGATGTATTTTTCGTTCAGCTCGTCGTACTTCGTCGTCTGCGCTTCCAGCAGCTGGCCCCGGGCGTCGTAATCCGCGCGCAGATCTTCTTCCGTCTTCTTCAGTTTTTCGGCCTGGGCCGCGAGCTTCTTCGTTTCCGTCTTCGCGGCGGTAAGCTGGGCGCAGACAACGTCCAGGGCGGTTTTCAGGTCTTCCGAGGAATCCTTCGCGTCGCGCAGGGCCGCGAAGACCTCCTGTTTCGTTTCTTCCGGAGCGTCCTTCAGCGCCTTCCTTACCTTGCGCATGTCCCGAACTTTCAGACCAAGCTCCTGCGCTTCGGAAAGGTAGCGTTCGCCGAGGGTGCCGAAATTTTGAAGATTTTCGCATACATAGCTTTTAGAAAACCCCATCCCTTTACATAGGTGTTCGAAAGTTTCCGGCCGGAATGTCTTGCCGTCCGCCCCCGCAAGAAGTTTGCCCTTGTAGCTCCCGGACTCCTTCATGGAAGCGAACCAGCGGATAATGCCGAGAGTAAGGCCGCTGGAAATGGCCTGCGCCATTTTGACTTTGCCGATTTCTTCCGCCATGCGGACGGACTCGGCAAAGTCGGCTTCTGATATGGAAACGGTTTCGGTACGCACGGCGGCAAGCTCCGCGTCGAGGGTGGCGGGGGCGGTTTCGGAAATGTCGGGCATGGCGTTACTTCTCCATCAGCCGGAAGGCTCCGGCGCTGATATTGCGTTTGAAATCATCCTGACGCTCGCGGGCGGTCTTCAGGGCCAGATCGCAGGCCGTGGCCAGGGCGATGGGTTTGGTGGTCAGGGCCCAGCGCCCGGTCTCCAGTTTTTGTGCCCAGCCTGCGGCGGCCAGTTCATCCATGTCCCGGCAGACCACTGCGGCCGGAAGGCCGGTTTTTTCGGAAAGCTCGGTAACGGACAGGCCGGAGACGATATGCGGCGCCAGCACGTTCATCAGTTTGATGCAGCGGGTCAGGAGGTTTTGACGCTTGGCATTACCCACGGGGCGCCTCCAGACTGTTTTCCAGCGCGGCCACGCGTTCCGCGACGGCGCGCAGATTGGTGCGGAATATCTTCAAAAACTCCCATTCCTCGGCGGGAACCTTTCCGGCCAGAATGCCGAGGGATACGGCCAACCCTTCCAAGTCGGCAGCGATGGGCGGGAGTTGCGCGGAATTGCCCGGCGTGGTAGGTACGGCCTGAAGATTGCTGCTAGCTTCTTCGTTTTGGGCCTTTTCGCTGTTGGCGCAGCGGAGGGCCTTTTCGTCTACCTTGAGGCGGCAGACATAGGTCCGCGCCCGCACCTTCGCCGTATGCGCATACATCGGAGCCAGCATGACCGGGATTTGCCCCGTCCGCACGGCGGCCGCGATCAGACCGGCGGCCCCGATAAAATATGCGTGTTCCACCAGTTCTTTGACGTAATCCATAGCTTCATTACTCATAGCGTTACTCCTTCGTTTCTCTTTCGCAGCTTGCGTTGACGATGGCCTGGAACCCGACCATGCCCAGCGCGGCGCACGCTCCCGCATCCCCGACGCTGGGGAAAAAATCGATAGTCACATCCACGCTTCCGCCCCCGCCTTCCGTAAGGGTGATGACAGTCTTGCGCTTTTCATTTCTGGGCTGTTCCATACGTCCCTCCTTTAGTTCCCGTTTCAGTTTGGCGATCTTCATGTTCTTGCGGCGTAAGATCCGCAGCAACTTGGCAAGCCTTCTGCCGGGGGCATGTCTCATGGTTGCACCCGCTCTTCAATGACGCCTTCCTTCAGGCCCAGCAGTACGGCGGCGCGGTGGGCTTCGCCCCGCCTGCAGGACGAGCGGCGGGAGAAGATTTCGTACAGTACCCCCGGCTTGATCCCGTGTTCCCGTGCCCAGTCGGCCTTGCTGATTCCCTTCCGGTCGAGCTCGCGTTCCACGTCTTCCAGGGAACGCAGAAAGCCGTTTTCCGCCTGAGTTATCATGTTTCCTCCTTGTGTCCCCTGAGCGCGTTTAGTAGGCTTTTGGGGAATCGTGTTTTGTCGTGTTTTTGTTGGGGGAATAATGTTCCATTTGGAACTAAATGTCAACATATCTAACGAAAAAAGTTTATACCTAGAAAAGAGGTTAATTTTATGTCCACCATTGGAGAACGTATAAGACAATTAAGGGGGGAGAAAACTCTTGATGAATTTTCAAAAATCAATGGCATTCACAGAGTTACCCTTTCAAGATTAGAAAAAGGAGAACGAACTCCTGATGCCAATTTTCTCCAAATGGTAATACAAAACACCGGTATATGTTCCGAATGGCTCATTATGGGGACAGGGAAGATGTACCCAGAGAGAAAGGTCACCCCTCTCGTGCAGCCGCATTATGAAGAGGACAAAAAAGCGTCCGACACGTCGGACGCTTTTATCCCCCTAAAACAGAATCAATTAGTTGAAAATATTGATTTTTATAAAAACAAAACGTCCGACATGTCGGACATTCGAGAGCTTCAGAAGGAAATCCTTGAGGCTTTCCGGGAACAAAACCGCTTGGTTCGGGAAAATGCTGAATTATGTATCGCTTTAGAACATGCGAAGCTAGAAATTGAGCGTAAGAATTTGCTTATCGACCGCCGCGATCAGCGCATCCGCGAACTCGAAAAGGAAAACGCCCAACTCCGGGAGTCCCGAAAGGGGGTTTCCCCTGTATTCCGTGCGGCTACGGGGGAAGCGAATTAACGTCTACGGACCGAATACTCAGTTTAAAAAGGAGTGAACCATGCGAATTTTGAAAGCAACGCCTGGCCGAGGATACTGATATGGAACGAATACTCAATATTGAAGATGAGCCGGCTAAGAAAACTCCGACGCAGTCAAAAACCATAAATTACTTTCGCATAGAGTTTAAAGCCCCGACAGGGGCCAATATGGAAGTCTTGCTTGACAAAGCACATGCCGCCCTGCCTGATGTCAATGACAGGGTATTTTCATCTGAAGGCCAAGAATTTAAGAGTTGTCATGTGCGGCAAACCAAGAGCGAAGGTCATTATGTCCACGTTACTGCGGTAACTCCCGGGGAGCCGTCATCAGCGGTTCCGAATAAAACAAACGTGCGTGAAGTGGATGTGCAGCTCGTGGCTCCCCCGGCTGACGGCAATTATATGGACTCCGACATGTTCTTCCTTGTTAAGGGCAATCATATGCTCTTTTCATCTTCTGGACTGCCGGTATCGAAAGCGAAGGAGTATATAAAGGCGCTCCTCGAAAAAACAGGCAATGCCGATGACGAGATCAAATTCTCTATTCAAAAAATGGCTAATGTTGATAAACTGCGACTTATCCGTCAAGGTGTCAGTGAGATTTCCTTGGGGTGCAATATTTCCCCGGCAACATTCCAGTATGAGGAAAGAACGACCGTCAGGACTTTTCTGATGGGGCATGTCCTTGACGGATTCCGTGCCTTCTTTGCAAAAGACCCCCGTTTTCGGGAGATTGCCGAACAGGAAAATGTGACGGCAGAAGTCACTTTTAAATTCAACAGAGCACGGAAAGGCGGGGAAAATGGCAAAGCGCGAATGCAGACCCTTTCAGAAAAATTGATAGCGGAAGATGATGACGGTTTTAGAATAATAACATATGGTGGGGAAAAGATAAGTCATGAGGAAGTCTGTATTAAAAAAGCAATAAAATTTAAAAAGTTTGGCAAAAGTGTACAGTATGAAGACGTATGGAATAGCATGAAAGAATATCTTTCCGAACTGCAACGAACAGGAGTTTTGGAGCAATGAGATGAAAATAGATATTTCCCGCTGTCTGTTCTTTGTGTTTGCCGCATCGTTGTCTGTCGCGGCCTTTCTATGGGGGCATCCCTTCATCCATGATAACAAGGAAGCGGTTACCATCATTGTTACCGTGTTTTCCGTTTTGGCCGGTTTCCTTGTGGGACTCATGGCTCTGACCGCTGATCCTTCCAAACTGGCCGCCCGGGGAAGCTGGAAATTTCTGGAACTGAACAGGCCTGCCGTCAGGCAACGCCTGACTCGTCAACTCTGGATGTTTGAGCTGTATCTTGTGACCTTGGCGTTGATATTCTTGTCGACACTCTGCAAGGAGATGGACGAGCTGCTTGTATGGATTGAGCGCACCTATATGGCGTTTACCGTCCTGTCCTTTCTGCTTTCTTTCCGACTGCCCTGGACGCTTGCCCGTATGCAAATGGACCACTACGATGAGGCTCTTGAACAGCTGCGCAAAGAAGCCGGGCTTCCTCCGCGGTAGCAGTTTGTCCGCCATAGCCACCGAACCTTATCCCCTCCCTGTCTTTCCCCTATTTCCCTATTTTCGACGTTTCGGCCTTTAAATTCGTCAACGTTATTGCATATACGTCAATTTTTCCCCGGCCGTGTGATTTTTGTGTATCCTTTCCGCAAAGGAGGATGCGCACATGGCGGAACGATATGCGGAACTGCTGGACGATGTGGCCGCGAAGGTGGCGCGCATGGCCCGCTGCGGGCTTCCCCCTATGGATGAAGCGCAGGCCAGGGACTTCGGGCGGCGTGTGGCGGACATGCTGGCCGAAGACTGGGGCGGTTCCAGTGTGTATATCCCGAAGAACCTCGCGTCCCGTTTCCGCCGGCGGGACGCGCTTCTGTACCGGGAGTTCACCGGGCAGAACGTGCAGGAGCTTGCGCAAAAGTACGGCCTGACGCAGCAGCGGGTCTATGCCATCATCAAGGCGGAACGCACCCGGCGGGCGCATGCGCAGCTTTCCCTTCCCGGCCTTTCCGGCCTGTTCTCCTGATCCCGTCCGGGGCATTTCCTAAAGCCCTTTCAAAGACGCCTCCGTTTGGCCGTTGTATCGTGACGGCAAATCAAACGGAGGTGTTTTCATGCTGAACAAACTGTTTTCCGCCCGCTGGTGGTTCCTGTACCTGGGGGTCGCCGCCCTGTGCCTTGTGACCGGGCTGGCTGTCTTTTCTACCCAGCAGCTCCCTGTCGTGCTGTACAAGGCGGCGCTGGTGCTGCTTGCCGCGCTGCTGGGCAATGTGGTCAGCGTGGCCTTTTGCCCGTATGCCCGCCTGACCAGCTACCTTGTGGACGACTGGCGCAAGGATCCCGACGCGGACGGCGGTTCCGACGTGGACTATCCGATCGTGGAGGGCTATGCGGGCGTGTTCGCCGCGGCGCTGGTGTACCGGGCTGTCGTTGTGGGGGCGGTGACGCTGGCCTTTTGTCTGGGGCTGTAGCCATGCGCGGCACTCTGAGGGGATGGCTCGAGACCCTGAACGCGATCGGGGCGATCATACTGGTGGTTGTGCTGGTAGGCCTCCTGTCCCTTGTTGATATGGGCCTGGCCGCCGGAAGCACCCATGCCGCGGAAATCACGATCCCTCGTGCGGCGCTCCAGTACCGCAACCAGCTTGTCCGCGAGGCCCGCGCCGTGTGGGGCCTGGATGCCCCGGTGGCCGTGTTCGCGGCGCAGATCCACACGGAAAGCTGGTGGCGCAACGACACGGTTTCCCACGTGGGGGCTCAGGGACTGGCGCAGTTCATGCCGGCGACGGCCAAATGGCTGCCCACGGTCGCCCCGGAAACGGGCAGACCCGCGCCGTTCAATCCGGCATGGAGCCTGCGTGCCTGCGTCACCTATGATCGCTGGCTCTGGGAGCGTGTGCCCGGACATGACGACCGCGAGCGCATGGCCTTTACCCTGTCCGCCTACAACGGCGGTTTGGGCTGGGTGGGCCGTGACCGCAAAAAGGCCCGTGGCCTGGGGCTGGATGACCGCGTCTGGTTCGGTGCCGTGGAGAACGTGAACGCCGGACGCGGCAAAGCCGCCTTCCGTGAAAACCGCAACTACCCCAGGCTGATCCTGAACGAACGCCAGTACGCGTATATCAAGGCAGGCTGGGGGCCGGGAGTCTAGCACATGTGGCGCATCCTTTCCCTGTTGCCCGACAGCCTGACGGAATGGGTGGCGCTGGCCCTTGTGGCGGGCATGGCCTTTCTTGCCGGGTACGGACGCGGCGCCGACGATGCACGGCAGGAATGCGAGGCGCGGATCGCCGTCATGGAAAAGGATCGCGCCCGACAGGAACAGGCCCGGGCCGAGGCTATGGCCGCCGCCGAAAAGAGCGCCCGTGAGCGCCTGGCGGCGGCCATAGCCAGAGGTGACCGTCTGGCCCTGGAAGTGGCCCAAAAAACGAAAGAGCTGGACGCGGAACGTGCGTCCGTAAACAGGAGGCTTGCCCATGTTGCCGAAACCGCCCGTCGTGATTGTGCTGGCCTTACTGCTGACTGGGTGCGGCTCTACAACCAGGCCCTCGGCCTTGCCGGAACCGGTACCGGTCGTGGCGCCGAAAGCGGACGCACCGGTACCGGCAACGCTGCTGATGCTTCCGGCGCCGCCGGAGCCGCTGGCACCGGGATACGGCCGGACGCATTAGCCACGCCGGAAGACGTGCTGGCTCACGTTCGGGACTATGGCCAGTATTGCCGGAAGCTGGAGGCGGGCTACCGGGCGCTGGCCGACTATGCGGAGAACGCCCATGACTGACTTTTTGACCGTGCTTGACCGCTGGTGGCCTGTGCTGGGCGTGATCGCCACTCTCTTCTACGGCTGGGGCATCTACCATCTGTCCCGCCGTTTCGTCACCAAGGAAGAATACGAGGCCGTACGCACGGAACAGGAAAACATGTCCGGGCGGCTGGAATCGCTGGAGCGTCGCATGGAAACCGTACCGGACAGCGAGACCATGCACAGGATCGCGCTCTCGCTCGCCGAGGTGCGCGGCGACATGAAGGCCGTGCGCAACCGCATGGACGGCATGGATACGTCCATCGGCGGCATCAAGGAACAAATCAACATGCTTGTCCAGCACCATCTGGATCAGGAGAGAAGATGAGGACATTTGCCGAATTGCAGGCGGAGAATCGCCGTTGCGCGTTTTTGCGTTTTCTTGCCGAAGACCCTGATTATGCCATGAATACCAGCCTGCTGCAGAGCGCCCTTGAAGCCGTGGGGCATGGCGTTTCCCGTGATTGCGTGGATGCCGACGCCGCCTGGCTTGAGGACGCCGGGCTGGTCGAATGCGAAGCTTTGTCCGGTATCCTCGTCGTCAAGATCACCCGGCGCGGTCTTGACGTGGCCTGTGGCCGCGCTGTGGTTCCCGGCGTGAAGCGTCCAGGCCCGAGGCTGTGATATGGGGCGCAAATCCACACTGCGCCGCCTGCCGCCGGAGATTCGGGCGGAGATCAACCGCATCCTCTCCGAAGGCCGCCTGACGCTGGACGAGCTTCTGGAACATTTGCGGAGCATCGGCGTTGAAGGGGTATCCCGTTCGGCGCTGGGCAGGCAGAAGCAGAAGATCGACAAGATAGCCGCCAAACTGCGCCAAAGCCGGGAAATGACGGAAGCCCTCGTGCGCGAGATAGGCCCGGCGGTGGAAGAAGGCCAGCAGGGCCGCCTGCTGGTGGAGGTCCTGCGCCGCCTTGTCTTCGATCACCTGGAAAAACGCCTGACCTCCGAAGATGAGGAATCACAGGATATAGACAACCAGGGCTTTTTCTTTTTGGCCAAGGCCATCAAGGAGATGTCCCAGGCCAACAGGCTTGACCAGGATTTTGAAGCCAAGGTGCGCGAGCGGGTCCAAAAGGAAACCATCAAGGCCGTGGAAACTTCCGCGCGCGAAGCCGGGCTTTCGGCCGAGACTGTGGAAGCCATCAAGAGCCGTATCCTTGGGGTGAAAGATGCCTAAAGCGCCCGTGACCGTCAAAGAATGGGAACGCCACCGGGAAAGATCCCGGCAAACCATGCCGGAAGAGCTGCGGGGTCGTGAGTTGCCGGACGTGCTGCTTGCCTACCAGCAGCGGGCGGTTTCCGTCATCATGGGCGAGCCGGTGACGGTCATCGAGAAAAGCCGGCGCATCGGCCTGACCTGGGCCATTGCGGCCGCGTCCGTGCTGGTATCGGCATCGGCGCGCTCCGCCGGAGGCATGGATACCCTGTATCTGGGCTATTCGCTGGATATGGCGCGGGAGTTCATCGACACGGCGGCCATGTGGGCAAAGTCCTTTGCGCCGGCGGCGTGCGAGGTGGAGGAATGCCTGTTCAAGGATACGAAGCCGGACGGATCGTCCGACGACATCCTGGCCTACCGGATAGTCTTCGCTTCCGGTTATGAGATCATGGCCCTGACTTCCCGGCCGCGTTCCCTTCGCGGCCGCCAGGGCATGGTCATCCTGGACGAGGCGGCCTTCCACGACAACCTGAACGAGGTCATGAAGGCGGCCCTTGCTTTGCTCATGTGGGGCGGCAAGGTGGTTGTCGTATCCACGCATGACGGAGATACCAACCCCTTCAATCTGCTGTGTGAGGAAGTGCGCAAGGGCAACAAGCCCTATAGCCTTATCAAGATTACGTTCGACAACGCCCTGAAGGACGGGCTGTACCGCCGTATCTGCCTGACGCAAGGCAAGACGTGGAGCCCGGAGGCGGAAGCCGCCTGGCGCGAGGACATCATCGCCTTTTACGGGGAAGACGCGGACGAGGAACTCTTTGTCATCCCCCGGCACGGTTCCGGGGCGTATATCCCAGCGGCGTTGCTGGAGCGTGCGCAGCGGGCGGAAACTCCGGTTCTGCGTTTTGAAAGGCCGGACGCCTGGGCGGAACTGGCGGATTATCTTCAGGAAGCCGAGGCCCGCGACTGGTGCGAGGCGGAAGTGCTGCCCTTGCTTGCTGGCATTGCGCCGGAGTTCGACACCTACGCCGGGGAAGACTTCGCGCGCAAGGGCGACCTGACTTCCCTGTGGATAGCCCAGCGCCGGCAGGACATGGGCTTTGCCTGCGTGCTGCTTCTGGAACTGCGCAACGTGCCGTATGAGATCCAGCGCCTGGTGGTGTTCTATGTGTTGTCCCGCCTGCCGCGTTTGCGGGGCGGGATATTCGACGCCACGGGCAACGGCGGCTACCTGGCGGAAGCCGCGGCAAAGCATTTCCGGGGCGTACGGGCGCAAATGCTGAACCCGGCCTTTTACGCGGAAGTGACGCCCAAGTTCAAGGCCGCGTTCGAGCGGGACGAGATTTCCATGCCCCGGGACGTGGACGTGTACAACGACCACCGGGCCGTGCGTCTGGTAAAGGGCGTCCCGCAGATCGAGCGGGAGGAACAGCGCGCGGGCAAGGGGGAAGACAGCAAGGGCCGGAAGAAGCGCCGGCACGGCGACTCCGCCATTGCGCATCTTTTGTGTTACGCGGCCTCTGTTTCCGACAACGCGCCGCCCGTGCCCAGCGTCCGGTCTGGCGGGGTACGGCGTTCGGCGTCACTTCTAAGCGGGTATGGAAATGTCTGATACGAAGAAACCGGTTATGCCGAAAAGCGGGGGCCGCGGGGCCATGACCGCCTTTATTGAAGAGTTCGCCACGTTGCAGGCGGCGGAAGGTTCCTGGTTCTTCCAGGGCTGGCCGCTGCCGAACCCAGATCCCATTCTTCGGGCCACGGGCCACGCCCTGCCGGTGTATCGTGCCATGCTGTACGACGCGCATATCGGCGGCCTGGCCCGCCGGCGTCGCGCCGCGGTAAAGGCGCTGGACTGGCGGCTGGAAACGGACAAGGCGAAAAGTAAGACCGTCCGTCTGGTGCAGGACGCGCTTTCCCGCCTGGACGTGCCGGCCATGGTGGGCGGCCTGTGGGAGGCGGCGCTTTTCGGCTACGCCTGCGCGGAAGTCATGTGGGAAAAGCGGGAAAGCCATGTACTGCCCCGGGCCGTCATTGCCAAGCCGCAGGAATGGTTCCGCTTCGACAGCGAAGGGACCATGCTCTTCATGGTCATGGGCAGCGCAAACGGCGTGCCCGTGCCGGCGCGCAAGTTTCTGCTTTCCCGCCAGGACGCCACCTTGAAGAATCCCTACGGCATAGCGGACCTGGCCCGCTGTTTCTGGCCGCATACCTTCAAGAAAGGCGGCCTGCAATTCTGGCTCAAGTTTGTTGAGAAATACGGCTCGCCCAAGCTGGTGGGCAAGTTCGACCGCCAAACGCCCGCAAAAGAGCAGGAAGACCTTCTTGCCTCGCTGGAAGCCTGCGTTCAGGACGCGGTGATGGTCATCCCCAACGACAACAGCGTGGAGATTCTGAAGCAGGACGGTTCAAGCCTGTCCGGAGCGGCGGAAAACTACGAGGCTTTTCTGCGTTTCTGCCGCTCGGAAATCTCCATTGCCCTGCTGGGGCAGGATCAGACCACGGAAGCGGACACCAACCATGCGTCGGCCACGGCCGGCCTGGAAGTGACGGGAGACATCCGGGACGCGGACGCGGTCATGGTACAGCGGGCCGTGCAGGACCTGGTGGCCTGGATCGTGGAGCTGAACATTGGGCCGGAAGCGGACGCGCCGGAATTCGTGCTGTACGAGCAGGCGGACGCGGCGGCCGAAGCGGAAGCGGACACGAAGAAGGCCGCACGGGACAGGGCCGTGGCGGAACTGCGGCCCTACTACACCGATGATTATCTGGAAAAGACCTACAACCTGCCGCCCGGCGCATTGCGGGAGGAAAAGGAGCCGGAAGGACAGAAGCCGGCTCCGGAAGGGACGGAAGACGGCGCGCCTGACGAGCCTTTCTTTGCGGAGCCTGCCCCGGCGCTGGCGGAAGCCATGCGGGTACAGGCCCCGGTGGACGCGCTTTCCGCCGACCTTTCCCCGGCGTTCGAGGCCATGCTTGCGCCGGTACTGGACCGGCTGGCACAAAGCGGTGACTACTCGGAAAAAGGCATGGCCGAGGCCATAGCGGCGGAATACCCGAAGATGGACCTTGAAGGCATGGCGGACATGCTGGCGCGTGCCCGTTTCGTGTGCCGCCTGTGGGGGTATGTCAATGCCTGAAAGCGTAAGTCTGCAAGCCGCGTTCCGCCTGCCGCCTGAAGAGGCGGTCAAATACTTTGAAAGCAAGGGCTACAAGATCTCCTTCGACTGGCGGCAGGTCTGGCAGGAAGAACACGACAGGGTGTTCACCGTGGCGGGCGTGGCCCGTGACGACGTGCTTTTCGATATCCGCAAATCCCTGACCACGGCCCTGCAAGAAGGCTGGAGCGGGCAACGCTGGGCAAAGGAAATTACGCCTACGCTGAAGCAAAAAGGCTGGTGGGGGTCGGAAGTCATCATTGACGAAGACGGAAAGGCCCGCGTCTATCAGAAGGGCAACGCGTCCCGGCTCGATCTCATTTTCCGGCAGAACGTCATGACGGCGTATGCCGCCGGGCGCTGGCAGCGCCAGCAGGAGACAAAGAAGGAGCGGCCCTATCTGCGCTATTCCGCCATCATGGACGGGCGCACCCGCCCGGCGCACCGCGCCCTGGACGGCCTTGTTTTTCCTGTGGATGATCCGTTCTGGAAGACATTCTATCCCCCGAACGGATTCCGCTGCCGCTGCACGGTGGTTTCCCTTTCCCGTCGGGAAGTTGTCCCCGGGGAAGTCAAACACGGCGACGGGGCCATGACGGAGCGGGAAGTGGAGCTGAAGCCGGACAGGGACACGGGGGAAGTGCGCACGGTACAGGTGGGCGGCTACATGCTGGACGGCACGCCTTCGGGCCGGGTGGTCTTTGTGGACCCCGGCTTTTCCCGCAACCCCGGCGCAGGCTGGGAAACGTGGGACCCCATGCGGGCCTTGCCGGATATTCCGCCGGGCGTGGGCGGAAAGGGCACGGGTAGCACGGCCATGTTGCCGGGGCAGCCGACCTTTGCCGACTACGGACTGCCGAAAGCGAAGGACATGGATAAGGCCGGTCTGGGGGAAAGCCCGGAGCGCCTGCCGCCGGCAAAGACCCGGGAAGAGGCGGAAGAACAGCTTGCCGCGGCCCTGAAGCTGGACGGGGAAAAGCCACGCGTAGTGGAAACGCCGGCCGGCCCGGTGGTCCTTCAGCGGGCGCTCATACGGCACATGGTACAAAAGGAACGTGACGCCCGCGAGCAGTTCGCGGCCTTCATTTTACCCACGTTGGAGGAGCCCGGTGAAATATGGTTGACGGCGTATGCCGACGGCTACCGGCGGCGCTACGCCCGGTTCTTCCGTAGCAGCAATATGCTGCTCATTGTGCGGGTAAACAAGGATGGAAGCCTGTTCTGGAACGGTATGAAATACCGGGACAAGGAAATTGACAAGGCACGGACGGGCGTCCTGCTGTACGCAGCAGGCACAAAAAAAGACTGATCAGAATGCGGGCCAACCCGGACGGGCTGCAAGGCCACCCGTCCCGTCCTTCACCGTCCGCTTTGTCCCCTGCGACCCGGACGGCTCTCGCACATGCTGATCAGTCAATTTTCTTCAGGATAGGCTCAGCCGATGAAGGAGTCAACAATGGCAGAGGAAGTCACCCCCATAACCATCACGGTGGAATCGGCAGTGGTGGAGGCCGCCCTTGACCGTCTGGCACGCGCGGCACGCGACCTTCGCCCGGCCATGCGGGACATAGGCGGCCTTCTGGAAAAGGAGACGGACGACAATTTCCGCGCCCAGGGGCGGCCCCACTGGAAGCCGCTTTCCCAGGCGACCATCCTGAACCGGCTCATGGGGAAGGACAGAGAAGGCAGGAGCAAAGGCATTTCCAGTGTATTGAGGAAGGACGGAGATCTGCGGGCATCGGCGAAGCGGAAGCTGGAAGGCGGGCTTGCCATCCTTCAGGACACGGGAGCGCTTCGCAGCAGCATCCGCGCCCACTCGGACAGGGATTCCGTCACCATCGGTTCCGTCCTGGAATACGCGGCGATCCATCAGTTCGGGGGCATGGCCGGTCGGGGGAAGAAAGTCCGCATCCCGGCCCGCCCCTTCATTCCCGTGGACAGGGACGGCAACCTGTCACCGGAAGCCGAGCGCGGCGTGCTGGCCGCCATTTATGACCACCTGGCGGAATCAGTTTGATTCCCTTCGCAGCGGCCTTTTTTCTTCCGCCCTTCCCGATGTTCGGGCAAAGGCAGTTTTGAGCCGGAAAACCTGTTTATAAACGTTTTTAAACATATCCCAGGGGGGGCGAGCATAACCAAGCCGAGTTCCCCCACCCGCGCTTTCTCCCGAATTTGGGCGGGAACAATTTCCTAAAGCCCTTTCAAAGACGCCTCCTCTGCCTTTCCCGTAGAACGGAAGACAAAGGAGGCTTTTTGCGCGGCAGCCGTTAGGCGGCCTGGCCGCCTTACGGATGGCGACAGTAAACCACCGCAAAAAAGGATTGGAGCTATGGGTAAGACAATTTTCCGGGCCGGGCGGCACCGGACCATTACGGGGCAGGAGGTCGAGTTCAGCGAGGCGGACCTGAACGCCATAGCCGCGGCCTATGACACGGCGGTGCACGAGGCCCCGCTGGTTATCGGGCACCCGAAAACGGACGACCCGGCTATGGGCTGGGTATCTGGGTTGAAGTGCGTCGGCCTGCGGCTGGAGGCGGATTTCCGGCAGATGGACCCGGCCTTTGCCGAGGCCGTGGAAGCGGGCCGCTACAAACACGTTTCGGCGGCCTTTTACGCGCCGGATTCCCCGTGCAATCCGAAGCCAGGCGGCTACTACCTGCGGCATGTGGGCGTGCTGGGGGCCATGCCTCCGGCGGTGAAGGGCCTGGGGCCGCTGAACTTCGCCGAAGACGACACGCTGTTCCTTGTCTTCGGCGAAGAGGAAGCCGCGCCCCCCGAAGGGATGCCGTCCGCCGATCCCCTGAACAATGAACAGAACGAGGACCCTATGGACAGAAAAACCGACCCTGCGGCCGAGAACGCGGCACTGAGGAAGGAGCTGGAAGAGATGAAGACACGCATGGCGAAACAGGACGCCGAGCGCCGCCATGCGGACAACCTGGCCTTTGCGGAAGGACTTGTTTCCGCCGGCAAGCTGGCCCCGGCCGGGCGTGACGTGGTGGTAGCCACGCTGGATGCCCTGACCACGCCGAAAGAAGACGGCAGCATGATCGCCTTCGGCGAGGGCGACGAAGCCGGGCCGCTGGCCGAACGCTTCCGCTCCCTTCTGTCTGCCGCCGAGCCTGTGGTGATGTTCGCGGAGTTCGCCGAACGCGGAGCGGATCCCGCTTTGAAGGAATCCCCGCTTGTAGCCGACGCCCGCCGCCGCGCCGAACAGGCGAAAGGCAGGAGGTAGGACATGCTCGACGTCAAAAACTATGACGCCCCGGAACTTTTGGGCGAACTGGTGCTTTTCGAGATCTCCCCGGACTACTGCCGGGAAACGGCGGCCATCAAGGCCGCTTCGGCGGAAATCCCTCTGGGGACCGTCCTTATGAAAAACGACGACGGGACGCTTTCTCCGTGGGCCCCCGCAGCTGCCGCGGCCGCCCTGGAGGAAGGGGAAGAAAAGGCCGCCGCGACGACCGACCCCGCTCCCGTGGGGATTCTCCTTCGGACCGTTGCCGCCTCGTCCGTCAATATTGAAGCGCCCGTGCTCAAGCGCGGGGCGCTGGTGTCGGCTTCCATGCTCAAATGGCCCGCCGGCGCGGAGGAAAAGAAGCCCGCGGCGCTGGCGGTGCTTGAAGCTCTGGGCATCGTCGCCCGCTAGGAGGAACCATGCTTACCGTGAATATGCGTTCGGCTTCGGAACTGACCAAAGCCGTGAACCTGCTGCCGGTGAAGCCGACCTATTTCGGCAGCATCGGCCTGTTTGAGGAAAAGGGCAGCCGCACCACGAGCGTGACCCTGGACGTGCGGCACGGCCGCTTTGTGCTGGTGCCCAACCGCGACCGCCGCGAAGGCGCGACGCCGCTTGCCGGACGCGGGAGCAAATGGAAAACGCAGACCTTCCAGACCGCGCACCTGCCGCTTTCGGACGTGCTCCTGCCTGACGACGTGCAGGATCTGCGCGCCTTCGGCACGGAGCAGCTTTCCACGGTCGACCGCGTCCTGAACGACAGGATGCAGGACTTGAAGGATTCCATCACGGCGACGCTGGAATACCATCGGACCGGGGCCGTGAAGGGCGTGATCTATGACGCCGGGGGCGATGTGCTGCTGAACCTGTTCGACGCCGCGGGCGTGGCGCAGCTCAAAAAGGCCATCACCCTGCCCACGGCGGAATCCGTCAAGGACAACCCGATCAAGAAAGCCATCTACGATGTGAAGCGCAACGCCAAGAAATACCTTTCCGGCTTCATGATCAAACGGTTCGAGTGCATGTGTTCGCCGGCCTTCTTTGACGGGCTGACCGGCCATGCCCTGGTGCGTGAGGCCTACGAGCGGTGGCAGGCGGTCCAGGACAGGTTCGGGGAAGACGACCGCAAGGGCTTCACCTACGGCGGTGTGACGTTCTGGGACTGCCCGGACGAGATCGGCGGCAAGCCCCTGGTTGAAGACGGCAAGGCGCATTTCTACCCCGTGGGATCTGGCCTGTTCAGTACGTTCTATGCCCCGGCCAACTGGAACGAGACAGTCAATACCATCGGCCTGCCGTTCTACGCCAAGACGGAACCGCGGCCTATGGGCAAGGGCTGGGACATGGAAGTACAGAGCAACCCTGTATGCATCTGCCACGTCCCGGGCGCCCTGGCCGAACTTTCGCTGGCCTGACCATGTACCTGACGCCTGAAGAACTGCTTTCCTTCCTGCCCGGGCAGTCGGTCATCGAGCTGACGAACGACGACCCGCGCGGGACGGAGCCGGACATGGGCAAGGTGGAGGAAGCCCTGCGTGCCGCCGGGGAACTGGTGGACGGGTATCTCCGGGGCCGTTACGAACTGCCGCTTGCCACGGTCCCCACGCTGCTTCGGGACGTGGTGCGGACCATAGCCCGCTTCAAACTGTACGAGCGCCGCCCGGAAAGCGACATGCCGGAAACGGTCATGGAAACATACAGGGCCGCGGTGAAGACGCTGGAACAGATACGCAGCGGGCGGATCACCCTGGGGGTGGCGGCTACGGCCGAAGTCCTGCCGGAACGCGGGGAACATCGCATGAGCGCGCCGAAGGCCTTTTTTTCAGACGCCATGCGCAAAGCGTATGAGAGGTCATGATGGCGACGACCAATGAGATGCTTGAGGCCATACGGTCCCGGCTGGCGGAGCTGCCGCTTTCGGCCGAGTTCTGGCCGGAAGAAGAAAGGGAATACCGCCTGAACCATCCCGTGGGCGCGGCTCTTGTGGGCTATACCGGGGCGACGTACGGGCCTTCGCGGGACATGTTCGCGGTGATCCAGGAGCGGGAGATCAGCCTTTCGGTCATCCTGGTGTTCCGGCAGCTGAACGGCCGGGACGGGGCCGTGGACATGGTCGACCGTATCCGGAGGCTGCTGACGGGTTTCCGCCCGCCGGACTGCGGCAAACTGCACATGCGGTCCGAACGCTTCGCCGGACAGGCGTCCCGGCTGTGGTGGTACGAGTTGACCCTGACCTGTACCGGGATGCTGGTGGAGGCGATGGAGATGGAAGACGAACCGAAACTGGCGGACGTCGGTTTCAAGGGAGAAATATCATGATCTACAAATTTTGCGGGCGTCTGACGACCGGGGCGACCCTGGAGCTTGCCGGCGGAGGGCGGCGCGAAGTGCTGCTTTATCCCGGCCGTACCTGCGACCTGCCGGAAGAGCACCCCTGGGTACAGCGTATGGTCAAGCGGGGCTACCTGGCTCCCATGCCGGGCCATCCGGCCCAAACGGAAACGGCGATGCCCCCCGCCGAGAAGGAGAACGCATAATGGCCGCGAATTTTCTGCATGGCGTGGAAACGATCGAGGTCAAAAACGGCGGTGTGCCGATCACCGTCGTCAAGTCCGCCGTTGTCGGGCTGGTGGGGATCGCGCCCGCCGGCCCCGTCAACGAGCCGGTCCAGATTCTTTCCTCGAGTGACGCCGCCCAGTTCGGCTCCGCGCTTTCGGGCTTCACCATCCCCCAGGCGCTGGACGCCATTTTCGACCACGGAGCGGGCACGGTGATCGTCGTCAACGTCCTTGACCCTGCTGTGCATTGCGAACAGGCAACGGACGAGGTGCTGGAGTTCGTCGCCGTGAACGGACGGGCGAACCTTGCCCATGTCGCCGTGCGCGAGCTGGTGCTGAAGGATGAAAACGGAGAGACCACCTATGCGGAAGGCGAGGACTACACGCTTTCGGCCACGTCCGGGCTGGTGACACGCCTGGCTTCCGGGGGGATCCCGGCGGGCGGCAAGGTGAAGGCGACTTACAAATACGCCGATCCATCCAAGGTCAAGGCGGGGGACATTATCGGCGGTATTGACGAAGACGGGGACCGCACGGGCTTTGCCCTGCTGGAAAGCTGTTACCAGCTTTTCGGTTATGACCCCAAGATCCTGATCGCGCCGGGTTACTGCACGCAGCTTTCCGTGGCGTCCGAGATGGTGGCCCAGGCGGAGAAGCTCCAGGCAATGGCGCTCATCGATGCGCCTGTGGGCGCCACCTTTGACGAGGCCGTCACCGGACGCGGTCCCGCGGGCACGATCAATTTTTCCTTTGCCAGCCAGCGGACGGTGCTCTGCTTCCCGCACCTGAAGGTGTACAGCGCGGAACTGGATGCCGACGTCCTGGAGCCGTTTTCCCAGCGTCTTGCCGGCGTCATGTGCGTGACGGACAACAATGAAGGCTACTGGAAAAGCCCCAGCAACGAGGCCATCCAGGGCATCACGGGCGCGGAGCTTTCCCTGACCGCCAAGATCGACGACGCGCAAAGCCAGGTCAACCTGTTGAACGAAAAGGGCATCCTGACCGTGTTCAATTCCTATGGCTCCGGCTGGAAGGTCTGGGGCAACCGTTCCAGCGCCTGGCCGACGGAGACGGACTGGGAGACCTTCATCTGCGTTCGCAGGACCAAGGATATCATCGACGAAAGCATCCGCTACTCTTCGGCACAGTTCATGGACCGGCCCATCGACAAGGCGCTCATCGACACGATCCTGGAGAGCGTGAACCAGTTTTTCCGCAAGCTCCAGGGCGACGGGGCCATCATGGGCGGCCTGGCCTGGTTCGACCAGGCACGCAATCCGGATACGAAGATCAAGGCCGGGCACCTGCTGATTCAGTACAAGTTTACTCCCAAGCCCCCGCTGGAACGCCTGACCTATGAAAGCGAACTGACCGGGGAATATCTTGTTTCCCTGAGTGGCGGCGAATAAGGAGGCATCATGAGCGGCATACAGACTGCGCAGGTAGTCAATGCGACCATCTACCTGAACGGAAAAACCCTGCTGGGACGGGCTGCTGAAGTGAAGCTGCCGGAGATCACGGCGGCCATGAAAGAACACAGCGCCCTGGGCATGGTGGGCAAGTTCGAACTGCCCGCGGGTTTTGAGAAAATGGAAGGCGAGATCGTCTGGAACTCTTTCTATGCGGACGTGCTGAAGTCCCAGGCGGATATCTTCACGGCGTATTCCCTTCAGTGCCGCTCTTCCTGGGAATTGTGGAGCAGCCAGGGACGCGACAGGGAGGCCCCGCTGGTCACCTTCCTGACCGTACAGTTCAAGTCGTTCCCCTTAGGCGAGTTCAAGCAGCACGAGGGCGTTTCCCTGACCACAAAGTTTTCCTGCACCTACGTCAAGCAGGTCCTCGACGGTCAGGACATTCTGGAGCTGGACGTGCTGGCGAACATCTACAAGGCGGGTGGAAGGGATCTCCTTTCCAATTACCGCGTCAACATCGGAGGCTAGATCATGAGCGAAGTCAAGGAACAGCCCCAAGAGGCCGTCAAGGATGAACATACCTACACCCTGCTTTTCCCCTACACCATGACGGACGGGCGGGAGCTGAAGGAAATCAACCTGCGTCCCCGCCTTACGGCCCGCGACATCCGGGAAGCTAACCGCCGGACGAAAAAGGCGGAAGATTACGAGATATCGGGCGTTGCGGTCATGTGCGACATGCTCGAAGACGACCTGCTGGACATGGATGCCCGCGATTATCTGGCCCTGCGTGATCGCTTCTTTCGCCTCGTCGGTGTCACGGGCGACGTTTCGGAGCGGTAACGCCATGCTTGCCCGCTGGTGGCGCTGGTCGCTGCGGGACATTGACGACCTCACGATGGAAGAATGGCGGGAAGCGGTGGAAGACGCCGCTTCCCAGATCGAAGCCTATAACGACAGCCTGAAGAAGTGACCATGCCGCGAGAGCTTTCCCTAGCCGTCAATATCAGCGCCCGCCTGGCGTCGTCCTTCCGGTCCGCCGTGGACGCCGCCCGTGCGGGTTTTCGCGGCATGCATGCCGACGCGCGGCAACAGGCGGCAGCCGTGCGGGCCGGAGCGGCCGCGACCGGGGAGTTTGCCCGTTCTTCCGCTCTGGCCCGGCAGGCCGCGGCCACGGCAGGTTCTGCGGCTGCGGGTTCCTTTGGTCAGGCCGGTGCCGCGGCCGGTAACGCCGGCGGGCAGGTCAGCAAACTTTCCGGGCAGGTGGCCGCGCTTCCCGGCGTGGCGCGGGAGTTCGACAAGGCATTTTCCTACGCGGCGGGTGCCGCGGAAAACGCATTGAAAGGCACGGGCGCGGCCTCTGATCTCCTGGCAAAAAAGCAGAAGGCGCTTCATGACTATCTGAAGCGCACGAATATCGAAGCCGGGAACCGGTCCCGGGCGGAAGCTGCCATGCGAGCCCTGGCGCTTCGGCAAGTGGAGCTCAGACGCAACGAGGAAGCACTTGCCCGCGCGATGGATCGCAGCAATGCCGTTGCCGAAAAGCGCAGCCGCCTTTATGCCGATGTGGGCAAGCTGACCGTGTCCGGAGCGGCTGCCGCCGCGCCGGCGGCAATGGCCGTCAAGACAGCGGCGCAAAAGCAGGACACCATCCGCGACATGGCCATAACCGGCGGCATGAGTGCTGAGGATGAAGCCAGGCTGTCCGAATCCGTACGGAACATCTCGCGGGAATCCAACCAGTACCAGACGGACGTCCTGCAGGGGATGCAGGTCCTGGTGGCGGGCGGCGTTCAGAGCCGGGAAGAGCTGGAAGGTTACGGGGCGGTGCTTGCCCGGACGGCCACGTCGACCCGGGCAAGTATGGACGACCTTGGCGCGACCACGCTGGCCCTGCGTGACAACCTGGGCATTACGGCCGAACGGCTGAACGAATCCTTCAATATTCTGGCTGCGGGCGGCAAGGCCGGTCTTGTGGAAATGAAGGACATGGCGAAGTTCCTCCCCCAGCTGGCACCGATGTTTGCCGGCATGGGCGTCACGGGACAGCAGGCCGTGGCGGAAATGACGGCGGGATTGCAGATTGCCCGGCGTGGCGCGGGTACCAATGATGAAGCCGCGAACAATATGCGCAACTATCTGCAAAAGATCTTCGCTCCGGACACGGTGAAGAACTTCGCCGACGCGGGCATTGATCTGCAAGGCTCGCTGAAGCAGCTGGCCAAAGACGGCATCGGCCCCTTCGAGGGGACCATGCGGCTTGTCATGGAATACATGAAAAGCAAGAGCCCGCAGGCGGCCGCCGAGTTCAAGAAAGCCATGACGATCGAGGATGAGGCCAAGCGGAAGCAGGCCTTGCAGCGCATCAGCGAAGCCTACGCGCTTTCCGACCTGTTCCGGGACATGCAGGCCATGAACTTTTTGCGGCCGCTCGTCATGCAGATGGACGACTACAAAAAGATCAAGGCCGAAGCCCTGGAAGCGGGCAAACAGGACGTTCTCGGAAAAGATTTTGACCTGCGAATGGCGTCTCCGGTGGAAAAAGCAAAACGGCTGCGCGTGGAGTTCGATCTTGCGGCGGAATCGCTGGGTAAGGCGCTTTTGCCCTCGGCGCTGGCCGTGGGGGACAGCCTGTTGCCGCTGCTCCAGCGCGGGGCGGACTGGATGGAACAGAACCAGGAGACTGTGGCACTGGTGGCGAAAGTGGCCGCTGGCCTGTTCCTGTTCCGGGGCGGGTTGCTGGCCTTGCGTCTGGGCTTCACCTTGCTTGGCGGGCCACTGGTATCGGCGGCGGTCCGGTTCCTGACTTTCCGTGCCCTGCTGGCCGGCGGCGTCCGCCCTATGCAGGCATTGTTCCGTCTGTTCGGCCTGTCGCCCCGCGCTGCCGGTATTTTTGCCGGGGCGCTGGGCAAGGCAGGCAGCGCCGTCCGCGGTCTTGGAACTCTTGTGCTTCGTGCGGGGCGCGTGCTTTCCGGCGCTCTTGTGAAAGGGCTTTCGCTTGCCGGCAAGGCAGTATTCGTACTGGGGCGCGCCCTGCTGCTCAACCCCGTGGGGCTTCTGGTAACGGGCATCGGCGTGGCCGCTTACCTGATCTACAAGAACTGGGACAAGGTCAAGGCCGCCTTTTCCGCCGGCTGGAACTGGCTGAAGGCGCTGGGGCCGCGTCTCATGCAACAGGGTCGGGAGCTGATAGCCTCGATCTTTCCTGAAGGCGGTATCGGCCCGGCGCTGGAAGCGGGCTGGAACACGGTCAAGACCAAATTCCAGGGCGGCATGACATATATCAAGGGCTTGCCGGCTCAATTCCTGGGCTTGGGCAGGAGTGTGGCTTCCGGTCTTGTCGAGGGGCTCAAGTCCGGCATCGATGCGGCGACGGAAGCCATCGCGGGCATGGCCGAGAGCGTGAAGAACAAATTCAAGGGCTGGCTCGGTATCGCCAGTCCGAGCAAGGTCTTTGCCGGCTACGGCCTGAACGTCGCCCAGGGCGCCGCCCTGGGCATAAAGGCCGGGGAAGGCGAAGCAGCCGGTGCCGCCGCCGGCCTCGCAAAAGCCGCAGCGGCTGAATGGCAGCCGCCCAGGCTGCTGACCGCTCCGGACGGCCCGGCAAAGATCGCCAGAGCCGCGCGGGCCGACCGGGAGGGCATACACGGCTTTGGTGGCAGCGCCGGGGTGAACGTCACCTTTTCGCCGAACATCACCATCCAAGGCAACGCGACGGAAAAGGAAGTACGGAGTGCTCTTGCCATGACCTTACCGGAGCTGGAACGCATGATCCGCCGCGTCATGCACGACAGGGAGCGCCGCGCGTATGTTTAGCGTTTTCGCCACACTGGGGGACGTGCTTTTTGCTCCGCGGCTTTCGCCATCCGGGCTTGACGTGCAGCAGGGGGCGGCATTCGCGGAGCATGCCCTGTTCTCCCGCGCCCCGCGTCTGCAATACACCGGCCGGGAGCTGGACGTGCTGAATCTGGTCTTTGATCTGCATTTCAGTTTTTGCACACCGGCCGAAGAGAAAAAGAAGCTGGAAACCATGCTGAGGGGGCATCAGGCCCATCCGCTGGTGTTCGGCGACGGCTCCTGGTGGGGCTACTTCGTCCTTGAACGGCTCTCCACCACATTTGAGCAGTGCTCCCCGTCCGGTACACCCTGGCTGATTTCCATGCAGGCGGAGCTGAAGGAATACACGGGCGACCCGGCAAAGCCCCTTGAGCGTCCGGCGGTGAGCGACGGTGCCCCTTCTCTGGCGGTATATCCAGGCCGGGGCTCCCTGCTTTCCCTGGCGACGCCGGCGGCCGGCGGAGGCCTGTGGGACACCATGCGCACGGCGGTTTCCTTTGCGCAACAGGCACGGGGGATCGTCAGCGAGGCCACGGATCTTGTGGGGCTGGCCAGAGATGTGGCGGGGGCGGGCGGTCCGTTCGAGGCCGTGTCTCTGGCTCTGGGCGGCGCGGACAGGCTGGGGGGACTTTTGGGCAAGGCGGGCGGCCTGGCGTCAGGATTGACAGACGCCCTCGTGGCGTGCCTGTCGGCCCTGCCGCTGGAAGAGATCACGATCGCCGTGGGAGCCGCCGGAGAACTGGCCGGCCTCATGCGGGACGGGGCAGCCCTTGCCTCTACGCTGGGCGTGGATACAGGCAACGTGGGGCAAACGCTGGGGCAGGTGGATGCCTGCCTGGTCGCAGGCTCGTCCTGCCTTGACCGTTGCGCGCCCGTCCTGCAACGGTTTTCCGCCGACGTCGCAGCGCGGCGAGTTCAGGAGGCTTGATGTGGACAGGCTCGTACACGTCACAAGTGAGGGCGAGCGTTGGGATACGCTGGCCTGGCGCTACTACGGGGATGTATCGGAAGTGGAACGCATCATCACGGCCAATCCCCACATGCCGATAACCCCGGTCCTTCCGGGCGGGGTACGGATATTCATCCCTGTGGTCAGGGCCGCGGAACTGGAACACAACGTCAATCTTCCGCCCTGGTGCTCCGGGGCGAGTGAGGAATGAACATGAGCGGCCCGGTAGAAGTCCCTGTGCCCCAGGCACGGATCATATATGAAGGAAAGGACATTTCCGCGGACATCAGCCCGTATCTTCTCAGCGTCGGCTATACGGACAGATTGTCCGGGGAATCCGACGAGCTGGAGCTGCGCCTTGAAGACACCGACGGGCGCTGGCGCGGCGACTGGTACCCGGGCAAGGGGGATTCCCTCACGGTATCCATCGGCTACGCCGGGCAGGAGCCTGTTTCCTGCGGCTCCTTCGAGATTGACGAGATAGAACTTTCCTTTCCACCGGACGAGGTTTCCATCCGGGCGCTGGCCACAGGCATCAGCGTTTCGTGCAGGACGCGGAAAAGCAAGGGGTACGAGAAAACTACGCTGGCCGGAGTGGTCCGCGTGGTGTGCGGACGGCTGGGGCTGACGCCGGCCGGAGAAGTGGCGGACATACCCCTTGACCGGGTGACGCAGTATCAGGAGAGCGATCTTGCCTTTCTGACCCGGCTTGCCGGCGAGTACGGGCACACGTTCAAGATCAGCGGCAAAAAGATGATTTTCCAGCGCAAGGACAGTGTGCTGACTGCGGACAGCGCGCGGACCTTCAAACGGGAGGACGTGACGTCGTGCAGCTTCCGGGACAAGCTGAAGGACATTCCCCAAAAGGTCAAAATCAAGAAACAGGACGCGGGGAAAAAGGCGCTGAAGGTGTACGGCAAGAGCAGCGACGACAGCCTGGCCGTGGTGGCCACCACGGAGCAGGCACAGAAGAAACGCGGGCGAACCTCAAAAAAAGCCAGCGGTGACGAGCTGCGCATCGTGGGGCGCGGCAGCCAGGCGCAGCTTGAAGCCAAGGGCAACGCGGCTCTTCAGGACGTGGAACTGGAACGTTGCCATGCGGAACTTTCACTGTACGGCGACCCTTCCCTGCGTGCCGGAGTATCGGTGGAACTTGGGGAAGACTTCGGCGCGCCGGCGGGCAAGTACCTGATCACCTGCTCCCGGCATGAAATAAGCCGGGAGGGATACACAACAACGCTGACGCTTGCACGGACGGCGGCCCCGGAGAAAAAGGCATGAGCCGGACACAGGAAGAATCCGGGGCAACGTTCGCCTTCGGCATCGTCACGGCGGTGGACGCCGGGCGGGGCTGGGCGCGGGCCAGCCTGCCGGAATACGATAATCTGGAAACGGCCTTCCTGCCGGTGCTCCAGCGCCGCACGCACAGGGACAAGGCGCTCAATCTGCCGGACGTGGGGGAACAGGTGGTGCTTCTCCTTGACTTGCGGGGGGAGGACGGCGTCATCCTGGGCGCGGTCTGGTCGGACGCGGACCCCGTGCCGCAGACTGGAGGCCCGGATGTGGATGTGCGGCGCTATGCCGACGGCACGGTGCTGCGCTATGACCGCGCGGCGCACAGGCTGACGGCGGATGTTCAGGGGGAAATCGTGGCTACCTGCACGGGCAAGGCTGACGTGACAGTGGAAGGCCCCGCTCGCGTGGAGTCAAAGGTGGCCCTTACCTTGGCCGCGCCGACCATTACCATGCGGGGAGCCTTGTCCATGCGGAGCTATGAGGGTGACGGCCCGACCACGGCGGAGATCGACGGTCCCCTGACCGTGAATCGCGGTGACGTGACCGTGCCCGGCAACGACGTAAAGGCCGGCGGAGTCTCCCTGCAAAGCCATGTGCACGGCGGTGTCATGCCCGGCGGCGGAACCAGCGGTCCGCCGGTGTAATCTTATTGACGTTTCGTGCCCCGCTTCGGCGGGGCTTTCGTTTTCCTAAAGCCCTTTCAAAGACGCGGCGCGCTCCGTTTCCTATAAAGGAGACATGTCAAACCTGCTTGCCTCCTCCCAATACCGCGCGACTCCAGACACCCCCCACTGGCAACTTGCCCTTGGGGGGGACGGCGTCGTGCAGCAGATCGCGGATGTGCACCAGTGCATCCGCATCATCCTGACCACCCCCAAAGGTTCCGACCCGTTACGGCCGGATTTCGGGTGCGACGCGGGCAATTATCTTGACTTGCCCCTGGACGCGGCCCGGCCTCATATCGTGCGGGAAGTGCGTGCGGCGCTCGTCTGGGAACCACGCATCCGTGTTGACGGTGTGGCGGTAAGCCAGGGGAAGGAGCAAAGCGGCGGCCATGCCGTGGTCCGCATAACCTGGAGGCTTGCCGATATGAGCGGTACGGACGGGCGGAACACGACAAGCGTCGTCATGGGGGGCGCGGCATGATGAGAGAACTGCCGGAACCGAAGTTCATTGAGACGGACCAGCAGGCCGTGCTTGAATCCTGCATCCGCAAATATGAGGAACTGACCGGGCGCACGCTGTACCCGGCGCAGGCCGAGCGGCTGATCATAAATCTGATCGCCTACCGGGAACACCTTGTCCGTGTGGGCATCCAGGAGGCGGCAAAACAGAATCTCGTCCGCTACGCCCAGGCTCCCATGCTGGACATGCTGGGAGAGCTTGTCGGTGTGACGCGACTTTCCGAAGCGGCGGCATCCTGTGTCGTGCGGTTCTCTGTGAAGGCGGCACTCCCTGCCGACCTGTCCATTCCCGCAGGCGTGAAAATCTACAGCCAGGACGGAGCATACCGCTTCGACACGCTAGCGACCGTGGTGCTGAAGGCAGGAGAGTTTTTCGTGGATGCCGCTGCGCAATGCTCCGAAGGAGGCGCCGCGGCCAACGGGATACTTCCCGGCGGAGTATGCCAGCTTGCCGATCCGCTTTCCGATGCGGACGTGAGTGTTGCCAATGTGGACACCACGGCAGGAGGTGTGGACGCTGAAGATGACGGACATTTGCGGGAGCGCATCATGCTTGCGCCCGAGGCTTTTTCCGTCGCGGGGAGCGAACTTGCCTACCGGTATCACGCGCTTTCCGCCTCTCCGGACATTGTGGATGTGGGTGTCCTGTCGCCCGCGCCCGGAGAGGTGGACCTGTATCTTCTGGCGCAAAATGGACTGCCCGGCGAAGCCCAGCTGGTACTGGTTGCGACCTATGTCAGCGGAGAAAAAATCCGCCCCCTGACAGACGTTGTCCATGTATATGCGGCGTTACGAGTGCCAGCGCGTCTTGAGGCGGAGCTGACCCTCTATGTCTGGGCCGATGAAGCGGCCGTCAGGGCACTGGTCGATCAGGCAGTGGCTTCCTGGCTGGAATCCGGTCGCACGAAGCTCGGCGTGGATATCGTGCGTACCCAGCTTGTCGCCCTGCTTTCCGTGTACGGGGTGTACCGCGTGCATCTGGTCGCACCGGAATCGGATCGCGAGACCGATGCCAGCCAGTGGGTGGACTGGGAAGAGATCCGCATCACCATAATGCCGGAGCGGAAAAATGGATAGGGACGACCTGCTTCAGCCGTCGCTTCGGGGCGACGTTCGCATGGAAGCTCTTGCCCGGCTCGCGGCCCGCATTTCGGCGCTCCCAGTCTCGACACCGCTCGTCAATCTTTTTGACCTTGTGGATGCGTCAGCCCTGCCGGCCTTGGGGGAGCAGTTCCATATCCTGGGGGTGGAGGGCTGGAATCTGGCGGGAACGGAAGCCGCCCGGCGGGCGCTGCTGAAAAGAGCCATTGAGCTGCACCGGCACAAGGGCACGCCCTGGGCCGTGCGCACGGCGCTGGAAACGGCGCTGCCCACCGAGGCGAGCATAAAAGAGTGGTTCGCCTATGGCGGCGATCCCTTCTTCTTCCGCGTGCGTCTGGACGTGAGCGAACTTGGTCTGGACGAATCGGGCATGACCAGCGCCGTCCGGCTGATCCTCGACTACAAGAACGTGCGCAGCTGGCTTGAATGCCTTGAGACCTTCACCCGCAGGCCCCTTCCCATAGCCGTGGCCACGGCGGGGGTCATGCGCACCCTGAACCGCGTGCGCCTCTGGTTCCCGCCAAAACCTGTGCCGCCCGCCCGCGTCCATGTGGCGACGGCCGGCATCATGCGCACCCTGAGTCGCGTGCGCCTGCATTTTCCGCCGGAGCCGGCGGCCCCCGCGCGTCCGCGCATCGCCTTCGTAAGCCTGATCTGCTCGCGCGGCCGCCTCCGTCCCTTTACGCCGCCGCGGCCTGTGCCCGCGGCGCGCGGCCGCGTTGCCCTTGCCCTGTTGACCATGACCCGGAGTCGCGTATGTCCGCAACCGTAAGAGCCGTCGTTCCCGGCGGCACGGACGACCTGCCCGAAGTGGGCGGCGTCGCCACCGACACCCCCGAATATTTTTGTCTGCTCACCCGTGCCGGCGCGGCGCTGGAAGCCGCCGCCCATGCCGCGGGCAAGCCCGTCCGTCTCAGCGTCATTGCCGTGGGCGATGGTGACGGCGAAGTCCCCGTGCCAACTGATGATGCCGTGGCGCTGGTGCATGAGGTCTACCGCCGCCCCATCGACAGCCTGTCGCAGGACGAGGAAGACCCCAACATCTGCTGGGTCCATATCGTCATCCCGACCACGGAAGGCGGCTTCTGGATACGCGAGTTCGGCGTCTGGGCCGAACCGCTGGAGGACGACGGCGAGCCCGTGCTCTACGCCTACGGCAACCATGCCCCGTTCTACAAGCTGAAATCCGTGCTGGGACAGGCCACCACGCATGAGCTGTCCGTGCCCATCATCATGTCCGGCACGGCGGACGTGGAGATCGTGGTCAGCGAGGCGGGCTACGCCTCGCGGCTGGAACTGCTCCAAATCGCGGGCGTGGTGGAAGACCTGCGCCGCAACCGGGAGGCCGTCTGGACGCTGGACGCGCCCGTGGAGGAAGGCGGCGCGCTGACCCTGCCGGAGGGCCTGACCTATGCGCCGGGAAAACATCTGCTGGATGTCTTCTGGGACGGCGTGGCCTGCTATCCGGGCCAGCAGTACGAGGAAATTTCTTCGGCTGACGCGCTGGAATCGACCGCGATCCGCCTGCTTTTCGCTGCTCCGGCCGGGAGCGAGATGCGGGTGCTGGTGCGGGCCTACAGCATCCAGCCGAAGCTGGAGGGCGTGGAGGTGCCGGAGGGCATCGCCGAGCGCGTGGACGCGCTGGAGACACGCCTCGAGGACGTGGCCGCGAACGTGGCCTATATCGACAAACCCTCTCATGAGTAAGGAGAAAACTCATGGCTGAACTCATTAAGGTTAAACTGCTTGACGCGCAGAAGAACACCATCCTGCCCGAAACCACCGCTGAACAGGTCAAGACGAACGATGGCAGCAATGTCGAAACCAAGCTCGCCTCACTGCAAACCGCTATCAGCGGCAAGGTCCCCTGCCATATCGTCAACGACATCGCTGCCCGTGACGGTCTGGAGAGCCCGAAGCAGGGGGACCTGTGCTGGGTCAAGGATGCCACGGCTGATGCGACCGTTACCTCCGGTGCTGCCCAGTACATCTACGACGGCGCACGGTGGGTGAAGATCGCCGAAGCCGAAAGCATGGATCTGGTCGTCAAGTGGACCGACATCCAGGGCAAGGAAGGCGTTGAAGCCGCTATGGCCAAGGCCCACGAGCACGCCAATGCCGACGTCCTCAACGGCATCTCCGCCACCGGTGATACCGCGATCATCAACGGCAAGACCTACTACTCCGGCCGTATGGTGGCCATCATCGAGAATGGCGGCGAGATCCCCGCGGATATGAACCCCAACGGCATCGTCTTCGAAAAAGCCGCCGTCTAGGGGGCAGGGAGGGAGTCCTGTGTCGTATATCATCAAGGATGCCAAAGGTAACAAAATCGGTATGCTGCCGGACTCCCTCCGCGTGGCCCAGGCTGCCGAGCTGCGCTCCCTTGCCGGGAGCCGCTCGGCGGCCATCGCGGCCAGCACGCAGTTCACGGTGCCGCAGTATGAGGTGGGCAGCGTGGCGCTGGAGGTCTTTTTGGACGGCGTCGCCTGCATGATCGGCGAGCAGTACGCCGAGGTCGGCAGCAAGGGCCAGACCAGCACGAAAATCACCTGGAACATCGAAGTCGCCACGGATCGGGACATCCTGGTCCGCTGCAAGTAGGAGGTCAGCCATGTCGTTTCCCGGAATCATCCGCCGCCTGTTCGCCAACAACGGGGCAGGCCCCAAGCTGCGTAAGGACATCTTGCCCTCCCATGCCGATACTCATGCCCCGGGGGGGAGTGATCCTCTTGATCTTGAAACCTTGGGTGGTGTGAGCTCCGATGATTTTTCGGCACTGCAGGAGAAGGTCGCGGGCTTGATCGAGGCCATCGGAAATATCGATCCTTGGACAATATTCCCGCCGCGCCTCCCTGTTGCCATCGACGGCGTGACCTTCGGCGGGAGCGATGGCCGTCGGGCCATCATGCCCGGGGAGACAGAGGCCCGTGAGGACTGGATACTCTGTGACGGTGGCAGCGACGGCAAAGGCGGCACCGTGCCGGATCTGCGCGGGCGCATGATTTTGGGCGCCTCCGATGAGCATACGGCTGGCTCCACCGGCGGCTCTGAGACCCATAGCCACAGTATTTCCGGCACTGTGGGGGACACGACCCTCACCGTAGCGCAGATGCCGAGCCATACGCATACGTTTGGCATAGGTACATACGGATCGTCGGCAGAGGCCAAAGGCAACACGTCCAGCAAACAAACGACCGATGCCACCGGTGGCAGCCAGCCTCACAGCCACACGCTCTCTGGTGCATCTGAGGAAGCATCCTCCCTGCCCCCGTACTACACGCTTGCGTACATCATGCGATGCGCATGATCAGGGCCAGGGCGTAATAGGGCGGCAGACTGTCGGCAGCGCCGGATGCTCCCGATAATGTATGTGTATGGGGCTGGGAGCCGCCAGTTGAATCTGTGCTTTGACCATAAGAGCCAGACTTAGGAAACTTGTTTACGCTGCTGCCCGCCAAGGGAAGGAGGAGATCAAAAGGGATTTGATGATTATGAGCTGCCAGCTGCTCCACCGTGAGCGTGGTCTCACCCACAGTGCCGGAAAGACTGTTACATTCTCCAAAAAATCAACAAAGATGAAGTGTTATGTGGTTTGAACCGATGCCGCACGGAATGCGGGAAATTTCCGAAGACGAGGTACTGGCTGCAGCCGAGAAAATCAAAGCATCCCGATCCGGCGTACAGGAAGGTGGTCACGGAATGGGACACCCCACGTTAGAAGTCATTTCATAATTCTGGAGAAAATTTAAGGTTTCGGTTAGCCTCAAAAAATGAGCAAAGCCGAAATGCTAACTGATGATCAATGGTCTGTCCTGGAACCTCTTTTTCAGAAAGAGCGCACAGGCGCAGGACGTCCACAAATTCATTCTGACAGAGAAGTTTTAAATGGCGTCCTCTGGGTCTTGCGTACAGGCGCGGCATGGGCGGACTTACCGGACAGG
>CDZU01036362.1_pt1 | contig 36849 bp, 35 predicted proteins | sample 557441 | NCBI WGS metagenome assembly CDZU01 (sample SAMEA3182114, study PRJEB8094) | gut metagenome | biome: human; feature: gut; material: Stool; isolation source: human stools | place: Canada | collected 2013-06-10
CGCCAACGCCGACCTGACCGACGATCCCGCGCGGATCGAATGGAGGGAGTTCTACGAGCTGCCCCGGTACGGCATGGTCAAAGCGTTCGAGGGAGCCTACATGTACGCCCGAGGCATCTGGCGTCCCGAGACGAACAGTTGCATGAACAACAACGTCTCGTACTTCAACGCGCCGAGCCGAAAGAAAATCGTCGAGCGCATCATGGAACTGAGCGGCCGATCGTTCGACATGAACGACTTCCTCGCCAAGGATGCGATCAATCTGTCGACCTCGGCCCGGAGCCGGCTGCGCGAGCCCCGGGCAGGCGAGCTGTTCGTGCCTTTTGCTCCGCCCGTACTTACCGTGGGCGCTCCCCGGCGATAGGCAAGGCATTCCCCCCCCCGTAAAACAAGACGCGACGCGTATGTCTCCGCAACGGACATACGCGTCGCATTTCAGAAAGCCTGTCACCGACGACGGACAGATTCCCCAATTGAGCGACTGCGTACATGGAAGCAGGGAACGGCACGACCGTAGCAGATGACGCAAGATCGGCCGGCCGATCCGAACTCGCCGGGCAACTCCTGCACCTCTCGGTCCATCGCGCCGGCACGGCTGCGACATTTCTCCGAAAATCGCTATATTCGCATGATAATCGCCGGCCGCACAGGAAACGGGACTCGAACGGCCCCGTCCATACCGGGGGAAAGCGCATCCGACGGCAACCGCAGCGCGACGGAGCGGCCGGCCCGTTTTCCCGCATCACACGAAACCGAACCGAATGAGCCTAAAACTGCAAAGTTTCGGACCGATCGCCGACAAGCACAGCCGCGTGCTCGTGCTGGGCACGATGCCGGGCGCGATGTCGCTCGCAAAAAGACAGTATTACGGTCACCCGCGCAACGCATTCTGGCCGATCATGGCACGGCTGTGCGACCGGGAACTGCCCGAAGACTACGCGTTGCGGAAAGCCATGCTGCTCGACGCGGGCATCGCGCTGTGGGACGTCTGCGGAGAGTGCGAGCGGGAAGGAAGCCTCGACAGCAACATCTGCCACGAGAAGCCGAACCGCATAGACGAACTGCTGCGCAGCTATCCCTCGATCCGCGCGATCGCTTTCAACGGACAGGGTGCCGCACGACTGTACAGGAAACACTTCGGCCCGCTCGCCTCGGAATACGGTCCGCTGATCCTGCCTTCGACCAGCCCCGCCCATGCCGTCGCGTTCGATAAGAAACTGGACGGATGGATGCGGTTGCGCGACCTGCTCGTGCCGGCGGACGAAGCATCCCGCCCGTGACCTCCCGCCGGTCCCGATACGGACGGACTGTCCGAACGTCCGCATGTTCATCACGGCGGCTTGTCCGGCCGAATTTACGCCCGCGCATCGTCCGTCTCCACCGGCTGCGCCCAAGGGATCGGCCCGACAGGACGCCAGCAGTCCGTAAAATATAGCAAAAAACGGTACTTCCCCGGCGACATGTTCCAACCGGCAGAACGACTTCGCCGGGGAGTGCCCACGGTAAGTACGGGCGGAGCAAAAGGCACGAACAGCTCGCCTGCCCGGGGCTCGCGCAGCCGGCTCCGGGCCGAGGTCGACAGATTGATCGCATCCTTGGCGAGGAAGTCGTTCATGTCGAACGATCGGCCGCTCAGTTCCATGATGCGCTCGACGATTTTCTTTCGGCTCGGCGCGTTGAAGTACGAGACGTTGTTGTTCATGCAACTGTTCGTCTCGGGACGCCAGATGCCTCGGGCGTACATGTAGGCTCCCTCGAACGCTTTGACCATGCCGTACCGGGGCAGCTCGTAGAACTCCCTCCATTCGATCCGCGCGGGATCGTCGGTCAGGTCGGCGTTGGCGCCGGCGTTGCGACCGAGGCTCTCCCATTGCCAGAATATGCAAATCATACGACCAACCGAGGCGGACACAAGTCCGGCGCATTTCGCAAAACGTGCCGGTTCCATCCGCACGACGCCTCGAAAGGATCGGCCCGGTCTCCGCATACTCCGTCGCTGTCCTCGGCAACGATCCTTCCGCCTTCACTTTTTGCGCCGTAGCCTGATCGGGACTTTCAAAACCGAGTCTCGTCCCGACGACCGGTTCCGTTTTTCCGACCGGACGGAATATTATTCAAGCGGAACAGATCGAACTTGCCCGGTCCCTTCGCGCGTGCCCCGTTTCCAATCGACCGGCGAAGTCCCGGCCGTACCGGGGCACCCCGAACAGGAAAAAATGGCGCCGGCGGCCGGTAATAGCGCCATACGTCGCACCGAACGAAGAAGAATTGCCCGGGCCATAACGACTCGACCCCCTGTCCGGCCTCCCGAAGAAGTCCGGCGCGCCGAGACGAGACCGGGACGGAACCGAAACCGGATGTCGCCGCCTCCTCGCGGCAGCCCGGGCAAGCGGCCCGCTTCTTCCCCGAAATTCCGCAATATTCCGCCCCTTTACGGACGAGGCTCCCGAATTAGCAACGGACATACCGAACAGACAGCGAGGACCCGTCCGTATGACGGGTCCTCGCCGTTTGCGGCCGAACTTGTCCTAATTTCCCCGGAAACCCGTTTCCCGTTACCGGCCGGAAGCGGCGCCGTTCCTCTATTTCGACGGAATCGTTTCGGCCGCGGCGATCACGCTCAGGTTGCGGATCGCGCGCGTCGAAGCCACTTCCGGAATCAGGTGAACGCACGAGCGGTTGAGTCCCATCAGGATCGGGCCGTTGATCTCGGCCCCGCCGAGAATCTCCATCATCTTGTACGAAATGTTGGCCGACGACAGGTTCGGGAAAATCAGCACGTTGATTTCGCGGTCGCCCAGCTTGTTGAACGGATAGAACTCGTTGCGGACCTGCTTGTTGAGCGCGATGTCGGCTTTCATCTCGCCGTCGACGAGCAGGTCGGGATACTGGAAATGCAGGATTTCGACCGCCTTGGCGATCTTGACGGCCAGCGGCTCGGTATCCGTTCCGAAATTGGAGTGCGAGAGCATCCCGATCACCGGTTCGATACCGAAGTTGCGTACGGTCTGCGCGGCCATCAGCGCCGTGTTGACCAGATCCTCGACCGTAGGACTCGGATTGACTGCCGTGTCGGCGAAGAACATCGGTCCGCGCTTGGTCGTCACGATTTCCATCGTAGCCAGCGTCGTGTTGCTGTTCGTCGTGAAAATCTGTCGGACAGGCTTCAGCGCATCGGTATAGCGATGCGTATAACCGAGAATCGACGTATCGGCATCGCCGGCGTCGACCATCATCAGCGTGAACCAGTCGCGCTGCATCATGTACTCGATCGCCTCGCTCATGCGGACTCCCTTGCGGCTGACCTTGTTGTAGAGAAGCGTCGCATAGCGGTTACGGCGCGCCTCCTGCTCGTCGCTCTGGAAATCGACGATGCACCGGGGATCGAGCGTCAGATGATTCTCGCGGAGCAGCGCGTTGATCTTGGACCGGCTGCCCACAAGCAGCGGCATGGCGATGTTCTCGTTGGCCAAATGTACGGCGGCCTTGATCGTCGACAGACGCTCTCCCTCGCTGAAGGCGATGCGGCGCGGCGCGGCCGTCACCACTTTCGAGCGGATGGCCCGCATCAGCTTGTCGTCCCGGCCCATGCGGCTCTCGAGCTCGGCCATGTAGGCTTTCCAGTCGGTGATCTCTTTGCGGGCGACTCCCGACTCGATGGCCGCTTTCGCGACGGCGGCCGAGATACAGGAGATCAGCCTCGGATCGAGCGCCTTGGGAATCAGGTACTCGCGACCGAAAGTGATGTCGTTGTCGTTGTATGCGGCGGCCACGATGTCGGGAACGGGTTCTTTGGCCAGCTTGGCGAGCGCGAGCACGGCGGCGATTTTCATCTCCTCGTTGATCTTCGTCGCCCGCACGTCCAAAGCCCCCCGGAAGATATAGGGGAATCCGAGCACGTTGTTGACCTGGTTCGGATAGTCGGAACGGCCCGTTGCGAAAATGATGTCCTCGCGGGCAGCCATCGCGTTGTCGTACGAGATTTCGGGATTGGGATTCGCCAGCGCGAACACGATCGGGTCGGCGGCCATGCTGCGCACCATTTCCTGCGTCAGCACGTCGGCTACCGACAGGCCGAGGAATACGTCGGCGCCCCGGAGCGCTTCGGCCAGCGTGGCAATGTCGCGGTCGGTCGCGAATTGCGCCTTGGCGGCGCTGAGATTCGTCCGGCGGGTCGTAATGACGCCCTTGCTGTCGCACATGACCAGATTTTCGGGGCGGACGCCCAGCGCCATATAAAGCTTGGCGCACGAGACGGCGGCCGCTCCGGCCCCGTTGACGACCACCTGCACGCGGTCGATCTTCTTACCGGTGATCTCGAGCGCATTGAGCAGCGCGGCGGACGAGATGATCGCCGTGCCGTGCTGGTCGTCGTGCATGACCGGGATCGGGAGCTCCTCTTTCAGGCGCTCCTCGATCTCGAAACATTCGGGAGCCTTGATGTCCTCGAGGTTGATGCCGCCGAAGGTGACCGAAATATTCTTGACCGTCTCGATGAACTGCTCCGTATTTTTCGTATTCACCTCGATGTCGAATACGTCGATGTCGGCGAACGTTTTGAACAAAAGTCCTTTGCCTTCCATAACCGGCTTGCCGGCCATCGCCCCTATGTCGCCCAGTCCGAGCACGGCCGTGCCGTTCGAAATGACTGCCACCAGGTTGCCCTTGGCCGTATACTTGTAGGCGTCGTCGGGATTCTCCTGTATGGCAAGACAAGGCTCGGCCACGCCCGGAGAGTAGGCCAGCGAAAGGTCTTTCTGGGTGCTGTACGGTTTGGTCGGGACGACCTCGATCTTGCCCGGCCGCCCTTCCGAATGGTAGAGAAGGGCCTCTTCTTTCTTGCTTTTCGCGTTGTTTCCCATCTGTTCTTTATGATTCGTTATGACATTTTGCTTCTCCGCGAAACTTGCTTATCTTTGCTTTCCGGCAGAAAAAGAGCGCATTAGAAGTCTTTTGTCCGGAAGCGAAAATTTGAGACAAGATAGGAATTTTTTGGAATAGATGAGCGCGCTGACGCAACTTAATTTTCCCCGATTCGTATTCCGGATGCGGCTAATGGAAAATCCGCCCAAGATATGGGACGCCGTTCGCCGACGATGGCTCGTGCTGACGCCTGAGGAGTGGGTCCGGCAGCATCTGATCCGCTTGCTGGTCGAGCGGGGCGGCGTGCCGCCCGGAAATGTCTCGCAGGAGTATCCCGTCGCATTGTCGGGCGCGGCCCAGCGCGCCGACGTGGTCGTGACGGGCCGCGACGGCCGGCCGTGCCTGCTGGCCGAATGCAAGGCGCCGGACGTGCCGCTCGGTCGCGAAGTGTTCGCTCAGGCCGTGCGGTACAACAGCGTCGTGGCGGCCCCTTATGTACTGATAACGAACGGGCTGCTGCATTGCTGCAGCAGCCTCGATCGTTCTACCGGACGCTATGCGGTCGTGGAAGGCCTGCCCGATTTATCCCCATTTCTGGGGATTTAGCAATTGAAGCATATATTCGTCCTGCCAGTCCGACGTGGTTCTCGTCCATTCCTTTTTCAGTCCGACGACCGTGAACCCCTTGCTTTTGAACAGCGCCAGACTGCGGATGTTATGCGAAGGAATATCGCAGTAGAGTTGATTGAGTCCCAGCACCTGAAAGCCGTACCGGATCAGGGACGACAGCGCTTGGGAAGCGTATCCCTGCCCTTGATCGCGCTTGTCATAGATCAGGATTCCGACTCCCGCGCGGCAGTTGTACGGATCGAGGTCGAACAGGTCGATCGCGCCGACGGGCTTCCCGCTCTGCTTCGATTCGATGATCAGGCGCAGCTGTCGCGTCTCGAAAATGTCACGCTGCTGGTTCGCAATGAACTGCAACAGCATGTATTTCGAGAACGGGACGATCGTATTGCTGACCTTCCAGACTTCCGTATCGTTCTCCCACTTGTAGAGAACCTGCACGTCGTCGGGTTCCAACGCGCGGAGCCGGATCAGCTCGTTTTCCATCGGGTTGGTCATAGCGCGGATCTCCGAGTTTAAAGTGATATGATCTGGTTGCGGATCAGCATCGCGGCGCCCAGCGAGCCGATGCTGTCGTCGAGCGTCGTCGCGCGGAACAACGTGTCGTTATACACGAGCCGCAACGAATACTTGTTGACCGCCGACTTGAGCGGCAGCATCAGATAGTCGCCCGCATTGGCCAGACTGCCTCCGATGATGACCTGCTCCGGATTGAAGATGTTGATCAGAAAAGCGATGCTCTTGCCGATCTTCTCGCCGGCCTCCTCGATCAGCTCGATCGACAGCGTATCGTCGTTTCTCGCGGCGCCGATGATGTCGTTGATATGAATCTTGTGCTGCTTCTGGAACTTATCCATCAGAATCGTCGTGCGTCCGTTACGGATCTGGTTCATCATCTTGTTCTCGATCGCGATGCCCGACACTTCCGTCTCGAGACAGCCTTTCTTGCCGCAGTCGCAGATGATCTCGTTATCGAAATAGGGCGTATGGCCGAACTCTCCGGCAAATCCCGAGCGGCCGTAGTAGAGTTTGCCGTCGATGATGATGCCGATGGCCACGCCTCGGCCCAGGTTCAGGTAAATGATGTTCTTTTCCTGACCGGTGCATCCCTTGACGTACTCTCCGTAGCAGCGCGCGCGGGTATCGTTCTCGATCAGCACGCGGTGTCCGAAGCGTTTTTCCATGATTTCGCTCAGCGACTGTTCCTTATGAGTGAAATATTTGTAGCTTCGCCCCGTTTTCGGATTGACGCGGCCGGCCATGCAAACGCCGATACCCAGCAGCTTGGTGCGGTCGATGCCGCTGCCGGCGAGGAAATTCTCGATCGTCGAGCAAATGGTTTCGAGGCACTCGTCCGTATCGTCGAGCGCGAAATCGCTCTTGCGTTCCGACTGGATGATATTGTTCTGAAGGTCCGTTATGACCAGCACGATCTGGTCGCGGCTAACCTCGATTCCCGCGAAATAGATCGCCGAGTTGGTCAGGCCGTAGACGTTGGGCCGGCGACCGCCGCTGGTCTCGATCTTGCCCCGGTCGGCGATAATGTTCTCGGCGAGCAGCTCCTCGACCAGCTTGGTGACCGTCGGAATGCTGATGTGCAGCTTCTTGGCCAGATCGGCGAGCGTCGAATCGCCGGCGATGGCCATATGAGCGATAATATTACGTTTGATGATGTTGTTCTTCTGAACAATGCCTTTAGCCTGAGCATGCTCAGGCCTGTTGAAAAATTCCTGTAATGAAATCATGGGTGAGTGATGTTTTTTGTATGAAGCCAATTTGTGTCCGTTTTTGGCGCACGCGAAAAAACGCAAGGTTTTCTTGCGGCATGATGATAAAGATACTACATTTTTTCAATCGTTCCCCCTCCCGAAAACGAAATTATTTAACTATCTCCGATCTTCGCAAAAAAAGCCCGACAACACCCGCAATACGCGCCCTGCAAAGGCGCGCTCCCGTCTCCGAATCCGTCCTTCTGCATGAATCGGTTGCCTAAGCCGATACGCGGGCCCGCGGCGTCTTCCTCTCCGCTCGATCTTTATAACGCGCAAAATAACTAAAAAATTTTCAGATTTACGAGAATATTGATAAATATTTGCAATTTAATTCACTCCACGGCTCCGGAACGTCATAAAAAAAGCGGTCCCCCGCAAAGGGAACCGCCTGTCAATCAACGATCAGGAATTACAGCGACTGCTTCGACTCGCAAACGGCCGAGCGGTCCACTTTCTTGATCAGCCCTTGCAACACGCTGCCCGGACCGAGCTCGGTGAACGACGTGGCTCCGTCGGCAAGCATGTTCTGAACGATCTGCGTCCAACGTACCGGCGAGGTCAGTTGGGCGATCAGGTTCGCGCGGATCTCGGCCGGATCGGTGTGGGGCTTCGCATCCACGTTCTGGTATACGGGACAAACCGGCTTCGCGAAAGGCGCGGCCGCGATGGCGGCTTCCAGTTCGACGCGGGCCGGCTCCATCAGCGGAGAGTGAAATGCGCCGCCGACGTTCAGTTTCAGCGCCCGCTTGGCTCCCGCAGCGGTCAGCTTGGCACAGGCCTCGTCGATCGCCTCGTTCGTGCCCGAAATGACGAGCTGGCCCGGGCAGTTGTAATTGGCCGGAACGACCACGCCGTCGACCGACGCGCAGATCTCCTCGACCTTTTCGTCCGGCAGCGCGATGATCGCGGCCATCGTCGAGGGATTCTGCTCGCAGGCTTTCTGCATCGCCATAGCGCGCTTCGACACGAGCTTCAGCCCGTCCTCGAAGCCGAGCGCTCCGGCGGCTACCAGCGCGCTGAACTCGCCCAGCGAGTGACCGGCGGCCATGTCGGGCTTGAACGCGTCGCCGAGCGAGCGGGCCAGAATGACCGAATGCAGGAAAATGGCCGGCTGGGTCACTTTCGTCTGCTTGAGTTGCTCGTCCGTGCCGGCGAACATGATATCCGTGATCGGAAACCCCAAGATTTCGTTGGCCCGATCGAACAGCTCCTTGGCCAGCGGAACGTTGTCGTAAAGGTCCTTGCCCATTCCGACGAACTGGGCGCCCTGACCCGGGAATACGAATGCGTGCATAGTTTCTTGCAGTTTGGTTTACGGCTCCAAAGGTAACCATTTTTATCGAAACTGCCGCAAGGCGATTCCGTCCGCTGCGACCCGGACGATCCGGCCGCGTTTACGGCTTGCGGATGCAAAGAGAGCCGGAGCGTCGAGCAATCGGAGATCGAAAGGAAGCGATGCCTTTCTCTGCGGCCGACCGAAGAAGCGCCGCCACGGAGACCGGTCCCGTTTCAGACGCGACGCTTGCCGAGAATCAACCGTCGAAATACCGGTCCGACAACTGCCGACGAAAATCCGCCTTCGCTATCCGATACAAACGGCCCGGCAGGAGGTGCGGGAAGGAATACTTCCGGGCTTTTACCACATATTATAACCGAGCTCCATGAGTTCGAAGGCGGTTCTATACTCCCACGTACCGAGCACGTTCGCGACCGGAGTTTTTATATCCGCCGGTCTCGGCTTGCAGTCATAATATCTGATTAAGCTCTTACCTCAAGCCGGAAGGATTTCATGCAGGAAAACCGAAAGTATCAAAAACTCGAGGTCCGGCACAGTAAGACGTATAACCGAAAGTACAAAAGCAGCGGACGACCGGGTCACCGGCAAAACGTAACGCCAGCCGGCCATGCCACGCGTCGGTTCAACGTCCGGCCCCCGACAGAAGACACGGCATAAAAAAAGCGCGGCCGTTTCCGGCCGCGCTTTTTAAAAAACACCGTTTCGTTCCGGACGAACTACATCATGCCGCCCATTCCGCCCATGCCCTGCGGCATGGCTGCAGGAGCCTCGGCTTCCTTCTTGTTGACCAGCACGCACTCGGTGGTCAGGAACATCGCGGCGATCGAGGCGGCATTCTCCAGCGCCACACGGGCCACTTTCGTCGGGTCGATGATACCGGCCTTGAACATATCCTCGTACTTATCCGCGCGAGCGTTATAGCCGTAAGCGCCCTTGCCATTCTTGACATTGGCCACTACGACCGAGCCCTCGCCGCCGGCGTTCGATACGATCTGGCGCAACGGCTCCTCGATCGCGCGCTTGACGATCTGAATGCCGGTCGTCTCATCCTCGTTTTCGCCTTTGAGCTTTTCGAGGGCCTCCACGGCACGGATGTAGGCTACGCCGCCGCCCGGGATGATACCTTCCTCAACGGCAGCGCGCGTTGCGGCCAGCGCGTCGTCCACGCGGTCTTTCTTCTCTTTCATTTCCACCTCGCTGGCTGCGCCGACGTACAGCACGGCTACGCCGCCCGCGAGCTTGGCCAGACGCTCGGCCAACTTCTCCTTGTCATAGTCCGACGTCGAGATTTCCATCTGCTTGCGGATCTGAGCGACGCGGTCGGCAATGGCTTTCTTGTCGCCCGTGCCGTTCACGATGGTCGTGTTTTCCTTGTTGACGATCACCTTCTCGGCCGAGCCCAGCATGTCGAGCGTAGCCTGATCCAAACGGATACCTTTCTCTTCCGAGATAACCGTACCGCCCGTCAGAATGGCGATATCCTCGAGCATCTCCTTGCGGCGGTCGCCGAAGCCCGGAGCCTTGACGGCCGCGATCTTCAGCGTGCCACGCAGCTTGTTCACGACCAAAGCGGCCAGCGCCTCTCCGTCGACATCCTCGGCGATGATCACCAACGCGCGCCCGTTCTGTGCGGCGGGTTCCAACACGCCCATGATTTCTTTCATCGTCGAAACCTTCTTGTCCGTGATCAGGATCAACGGCTTCTCCATGACGGCCTCCATTTTCTCGGAATCGGTCATGAAGTAGGGCGATATGTATCCCCGGTCGAACTGCATGCCCTCGACCACGTCCACATGCGTCTCGGTTCCCTTAGCCTCCTCGACGGTGATGACGCCTTCCTTGTTGACTTTGCTCATCGCCTCGGCGATCAGCTTGCCGATCGCGTTGTCGTTGTTGGCCGAGATCGTGCCGACCTGCTCGATCTTGTTGATGTCGCCGCCGACTTCCTGACTCTGCTTACGCAGATTCTCCACGACGACGGCTACGGCCTTGTCGATGCCGCGCTTCAGGTCCATCGGGTTTGCGCCGGCAGTCACGTTCTTAACGCCTACGCCCACGATAGCCTGTGCCAGCACCGTAGCGGTCGTCGTACCGTCTCCGGCGTCGTCGGCCGTCTTCGAGGCCACTTCCTTGACCATCTGGGCGCCCATATTGGCGATCGGGTCTTCCAGCTCGATCTCCTTGGCTACGGTTACACCGTCCTTGGTCACTTGCGGCGCACCGAACTTCTTGTCGATAACGACGTTGCGGCCTTTCGGGCCGAGGGTGACCTTCACTGCGTTAGCCAGCGCGTCGACGCCTTCCTTGAGCAACTCGCGGGCTTCGGTATTGTATTTGATCTCTTTTGCCATGATTGTTTTCGTTTAAGAATTAGACGTTCGGTTCGATAGTCGGGGGATTGACTCCCGGGCCCATTAGATAATGGCGAGGATATCGCCCTGCTTCATGATCAGGTAGTCCTTGCCGTCGATCGTGATCTCCGTGCCGGCATACTTGCCGTACAGTACTTGGTCGCCCACCTTGACTTCCATTTTCACGTCGCTCGTGCCGGGACCTGCGGCGATCACCTTGCCGGCCAGCGGTTTCTCCTTGGCCGTATCAGGGATGAACAATCCTCCGGCTGTCTTCTCTTCGGCCGGATTGGGCTCGATCAGAACTCTGTCTGCTAACGGTTTAACGTTCATAGCTTTATACGTTTTTAAGTGATTGATATTTGGTTCGCTTGTTTCGCGCATCTCCGGCCTTCCGCCGGGCACGGCGGGAAAATCTGCATATAATATGCCAAAGGAAATTTGTCACACTTTCGACTGAAAAAACTGACAAATAGGGCGATTTCATGTCAGTTCCCGTGCCAGTTTGTCACTCGGCGCACGCACGGGCCGGCTATCAGCGCTTCGTTCGCTTCTTCGAGATCGCTCGCCGGTCGAACCCGCTCTTGCCGCCCCAGCCGCTTCCTTTTTTGGCGACGGCGCCCGTGCCCCAGCTGATCGCATCCCATTCGATCGACTCGACGGACGGCTCTTTCCTGCCACGCGAGGCTGTCCGTTCCGTTTTCCCGGCAGGACGGACTTCGCGGCGGCCGCCCGTATTCCGACCCGCGCCTTTGTTTCCGGCAGGCCGATCGTGCCGAAAATCTTTCTGCGGCGCGCTTTCCTTGGCCAACCGGGCGATCGGCCGTCCGCCCCGGTGAATGTCGTTCAGCCTGCGGATCGCCTCGCGGGCCTCCGAGAACGGAACCGATACGAACGAATAGCTCTCCAGCACCCGCAGATCGCCGATCTTGCCGTCGGGCAGCCCGCACTCGCGCCGCAGAAGCTCGGCCAGCTTGCGGGCATCGTACCCGTCCGCCCTGCCGACCGCCAGAAACAGCCGAGCGGTGCCCTTCCGGTCGACATTGATCGAGCGGATCTCGGGATAGCGGCTCTCGTCGAGCTCGTTATCGAAAGCCAGTTGCAGCAGCGAAGCCAGCGCGACTTCGGGCGCAAGACCGGAAAGCATCTCGGCGGCCATTTCCCGGTACTTTTCGTACGATCCGTTCTCGATGATTTCCGCCAGATCGTCTTTGATCCTCGTCTTCTTGATCTCGATCACGTCCTGAGCGGAAGGCAGGCTCTCCTTTTTGATCTGCGCCTTGATGTCGCGCCTGAGGTAGCCGAACTGGCGGAATTCGGCGGGCGAAATGAACGTGACCGCGGTTCCCGTATTGCCCGCGCGGCCGGTCCGGCCGATCCGATGGACGTACGATTCGGTGTCCTGCGGCAACGAGTAGTTGATTACGTGGGTCAGGTTGTTGATGTCGATCCCGCGCGCCGCCACGTCGGTAGCCACCAGAATATTGGCCAGCTTTTTCTTGAACTTGCGGAGGATTTTCTCCCTCTGTCCCTGCGAAACGTCGCCGTGCAGCCCCTCGGCCGCGTACCCTCTTTCGGTCAACCGGTTCACCAGCTCGTCGACGCCCACCTTGGTGCGGCTGAAAACGATGCCGTAAAACTCGGGTTCCGTGTCGATGATGCGCGTCAGCGCGTCGAACTTGTCGCTGTCGCGCACTTCGAAATAAATCTGGTCGGTCAGCTCGGTCGTCATCTCCTGCGAGGGGACCCGGAGCAATTCGCTGTCGCGCATGTACTTTTTCGACAGCGAGATGATCCGTTCGGGCATCGTGGCCGAAAAGAGCAGAATGCGTCGCCGGTCGTTCGCATGGGAGAGGATTTCTTCGATATCCTCGATGAAGCCCATGTTCAGCATTTCGTCGGCCTCGTCGAGGATCAGGTACTGGAGTTCCCGGATGTCAAGCGTTCCCCGGTGCAAGTGGTCGAGTATCCGGCCCGGCGTTCCGACGACCACGTCGACGCCCTTGGACAGTCTGCGGAGCTGCTCGCTCATCGAAGCGCCGCCATAGATGGCCGAGATCGACAGCTTGCTGCGGCCGTTCAGCGACAGCAGTTCTTCGGTCACTTGCAGCGCCAGCTCGCGCGTAGGAACAAGGATCAGGGCCTGAGTCGCGCCCTTGAGCGGACGGAGCCGTTCGAGAATCGGCAGGCCGAACGCGGCGGTCTTGCCGGTCCCGGTCTGGGCCTGCGCGATGATGTCGTTCGTCTTTTCGGTGTCGAGCAGCGCGGGAATCGTCAGCCTCTGTATGGGCGACGGGGTCTCGAAGCCTTTCGAGCGAATCGCCTCGAGCGTCCGGTCGGTCAGCCCGAGGGCGCTGAATTCTTCTGTTTGAGTCATGTGTGAATGGATTGGTGTTCGAATATGACCGACGTGTAAAAGCCGAGGTCTTCGGCGCCGGAACGGCGAATTGCCCGATACAAGTGACAAATCATAAATCGGTGCAAATATACGCCAAATAAATAGAATAACGTGCCGGCCGCCCGTTTTTCGGCTTCCCCTCCGGCGAGCTGTGCCGGACACGGTCCGGGAATATGCTCCGCAGAGCGATTGCCGAGACCCGGCGCGTCATTTTGTCAGGAAACCCGGACCGATCGGAATCGGCGCGTCGGAAACCGCTCCGGCTAACAATACGGAGAAGCCGCGCCCGATGCTTCCTGCCCCCCGTCAGACAAACGGGACAGGGTTTCTTTACCGGAATTTTCCCATGTCGTGCGTCCGACCGAAACCCTCACGCGATCGGACAGACGAAGACGGAATCGGCCGAGCATGCCGGACCGTTTGGACGAACCGCTATTTTTGATTATTCTTGTTCCCGAATGGCCCGCCGGGTGCACGGTTCGTACAGGAGTTTCCGGACTATGACCACGACAGGGCTCTTTCCTGCGGACGTCCGGGCGAGCGGGAACGATGGAAGAGGACGCTCTCCCCGTCCGGACAACATCAATGACCGAACATATGGAAAACGACAAGGAAGAACGAAAATGGAAGGTGCTCCGAAGCGAGTACCTGTTCCGACGCCCATGGCTGACGGTGCGACGCGAGCGGATCGGCCTGCCCGGAGGAGGCGAGATTCCCGAATATTACGTGTTGGAATACCCCGATTGGGTCAATACGATCGCCCGCACATGCACGGGAGAATTCGTTTTCGTGCGTCAGTACCGGCGGGGGCTCGACCGGACTTGCTTCGAGCTGTGCGCCGGCGTGCGCGATCCTCAGGACGCGACGCCCGAGGCGGCGGCCCGCCGGGAACTGCTGGAGGAGACAGGATTCGGCGGAGGACAATGGAGCGAGCTGATGGTCGTGTCGGCCAATCCGTCGACGCAGACGAACCTGACGCACTGTTTCGTAGCGACGGACGTCGAGCGGATTTCGGAACAGCACCTCGAATCGACGGAGGACCTGACAGTCCATCTGCTGACGCCGGAACAAGTGCGCGACCTGCTGCTCGGCGACAGGATCAAGCAAGCGCTTCACGCCGCGCCCCTGTGGCGCTACTTCGCCGAGAATCGCCTGCTGTAAAAGCCGGTCAGAGACATAGATTCCGTCATGCCGACGACAGGGACGGGCGGCACGATGACCGATACCGACCGGCAAGAAACGGACGGCTCGCCGCAACCGGTATTTCTGCAAAACCGGTCCTGCATACGGATAAACCTTCCGGCAAGGAATATTGAGATGAGGCTAATCGCTTTTGTGGCGATTGAGCCATGCGTTTGTTAGCCGCGCTTTTTTATTTCTGCGCGGCTCCACTCCGATGTATCGGCCGAATGCCCCGCAAGTCCTTCTGAAAAAGGCGGTGCTCCGGACCGTTCCCGGCCAAGCTCCCGGGAACGAAGCGCCCCTTCGGCTCAAGGACAGACCACCCAGTCCGCTTGTCGCCGTCGATCCGTTGCCGTTTTTCTCGTGTATGGCCTTTTTTCAGTCGAAGCCGCCGAAAATTTTGCATTAAACAAAAAGTGTATTAAATTTGCACGCTGTCTGAAAAGACGCGAATTCCATACGGTGGATGTAGCTCAGTTGGTTAGAGCGTCGGATTGTGGTTCCGAAAGTCGTGGGTTCGAGCCCCATCTTCCACCCTCAAGGCCTTGAGAAAGAGGCCGCAAAAAGAGTAAAATCCTTACATATCGAAATATGTAAGGATTTTCTTTTTAGTCCACAGAGGAAAAAACAATGAAAAGCGTCCCCGCACAACCTTATCCGTAACCTTCGGGACCCGGCCGGGGGGAAAGTCACGTCCGAAGAACATTCCACGGTACTTCCACATCCTGCACTTTTACCGCAAACGTATTCAAAAACAGCTGCGAAACAAGGAAAAGCAGGGAGTACAATGCGGCCGAACAAACAGAACGCCCGAGAAAACAGACGAGGCTTCGAAAATCGTCAAAATTCCGTCTTCCTCGCTTTGCCCAACAGAATCCGACAATCTCAAGGATTTTTCTTTAAAGCTTCCCTACGGCCGTTTTCAAAAGTAGCGTCTCCTCATTTTATATATAGTCCGGAAGCTCAGAGTGGCTCGACCATATCCCGAAAAACAACCGAACGGACCGAACGAGCCGTTCCCCCCATTCGAGCCGAGAATCCATATTTTTACAACCGACACCGATTAGTACTCTTTTCTAAAAAATCGAAAGACACAATGTTTTACTACGCTATCCAATAAAAAACGCTCGACTTATTAAAGTCAAGCGTTTGAGATCATTTCTGTGGTCCCCGTGGGGCTCGAACCCACGACCCCAACATTAAGAGTGTCGTGCTCCCAAAGCCTCAAAAGGCTTCGCCTTTCGACGCAACCAACTGAGCTAGAGAACCGTCCTGTATTAAATGCTTGATGACTTTTGTTTATGTTTCTACCGTGGTAAAACATTTGGTAAAACACTCAAGTATTCTCCAATCCTGCATGGTTAATAAATAAAAGTAAACGAATCTTATTCTTTTACTTGTTTCTTACTTAGAGATTGATTAAACGTACTTTAAAAAGGGTATTCATAAATGTTAAAGTTTGGTTTACTATTTGATTCTCGGTCTTAGGTTATATTGTGATCCTTTATATTCATCTTTAGAAGCTTTGCAAGGTGCTGTATGACAATAAGTATGATCAGTGTGATAAAAACGAGGACAAACATTTGCAAGGGGTCTTAAATAAACCCCTTTGCAAAAGTCTGTCCTTTTCTAATAATTGCCAGTTTTGCTATCCTTTCAACACCTTCCAGAAACGTTCGGGTAGGTAGATGTTCTCCACTTCCACGGCCTGTTTGAATAGAGGAGCAATCTCTTCGACTTGAAAGCCTGCTATCCCACAACCAATCTCCGTTACCAGAAATTTCAGTTGCGGATTTCGTTTGGCAAATTCGATAAATTCATCCACGTATGGCTTAATGGTCTCCACACCGCCTTGCATGGTCGGGATTCCATAACTTTGCCCCTGCAGGCCGACACCTTGTCCCCACACGGCACCGAATTTTTGATAAGCTAACCGTGCTGCACCACCTCCGTGTTGTCCTGCCAGATTGCTCCCGAAGACGAAAATCTCATGGGGTTGGAGCGTAACGATATGATTGGATGCTATTCTCATAACGGGTCTGTTTCTTCAAAAGTACTGATAAATATTTCTATAGAATGGGGCTTGGCTTCCTTAATATTCCTTTTGCATGCAATTGAAGCATTTATAACTTCTTAAATCTATCTCTTCGTCGTGAGGTAGCCCAAAATAGTTATATATATAGAAATCTCCTACGAATGCATTGCATTTATCACAAACATTTACCCAATAATTTTCTTGTACTGTTTGACTATATCGCTTTTTAATATTTACGCCCAATTTTTGAGCCATTTCAATTTCTTTATTGGCGAAATCCTTTGGACTAAGTATATAGTTGTTGTCATTTGATATCACCATGGCAATTTTCATGTTATTGGAACATTTCCAGCATGGAGCAGTAACAACTATTAATTTTGCATTATTCATTCTCTCTCCGCATTTTTTACAAATTGGGTTTGGACACATACTTACAGCGTTAGGATGCAATAGTTTCTCTTGTATCTTGTCACATTCAGAAAAATCAGAAACCTTAATTTGTAGGCATGCGATTTTATTATCTTCATAGAATTGCAATGTCTCTGACGAAGGCTTATGTGTCACCACAATTTCTATTACTATGACAACTTTATCATCTTTATCAAGTAATGCAATATCAGGCTTGCATACTTGCAAGTCATATTCTTCAATAACTTTAATTGCTTTTTTTAGTAAATTTCCCTTATGTTGTTCGTTACATTTCTCACACTCCCATTCAAACCAAATAGCTTTATTAGGCTTCTCTAACTCTGTTCTTATATACTCTGCTACGCGTTGTTTGAATAATTTATGCAGGAATGATTCCGAGCAATAATTATCAACAGAACCTTTGTGAGCAAAGTGATTTGGTCTATGATATTTCTGTCCTTTAGGTATTTTGCTAATTCTTAATGATAAATTTGCTCCACATGAAGGACATATATAAATATCGCCTTTACGAGCGTTATCAATGTGTACAAAGTTGCCTGAGCTATTAATGGCGTATGGAAGCAATAGTTTTGTCATTGAAAAAACTAATGATTATTAATTATCTATACAAAAGAATCAAAATTATCGCAAACTTGCATTAAAAACAAAAACGTGCAAGAATATTATCCCTACACGTTTTCTAAAATATTCCTATATCCTTCATTTTACTTTATTGGAACTATACAATCAGATTATTCCATTGGTTACTCCAATAATCTCAAATACGTCTCCTTAAAATCTCCTAACGGCAATCTCCGAATATAGTAACTTCCGTCCTTGACTCAGAAATTCAGTAGTATCTGGTCGTGACTCAAAAAGCAGTAGAACAGATCGACCGATAAACCGTTTTTAGAGTCGAGTCGTGAATCCATACTGAATCCGACCGAATTGTCTATCTTATCCAGCGATCATTCGATTCGGATTCGGGGATCGGTCTTTCCCTTGTTCGCAAATCCGATCCGTATATCCTTACTCGCATCGGCAAAATCGGGTAGCATAAACATGAACGAAATCGGCTTCTCCCTGCTGTCGGGTTTTACCATATAAACCTCATACCGTTCTTTATCCGAATAATGGATTTTCGTTCTCATCAATTTAAACCCCTCGCACGTTCCGATCTGTCAACGGACGGGGGATGTTCTCTTTTTCCCTTTCATTTTGTACAAAATTTAGTCGGTTAATTACTTGTTATCACCATAAAGATAATAAAATCAAGCGATTAAATCAAATGAACTCCGATAAATTCGGAGTGACGGATTTTCGGGAGAAGTAGTTTTACAGGCTGTACAATAGTGTCGCCGAGTTATCGGAATACACAGGACAAACTTGTGCTGGGGGTCTAAACAGATACCCCCTTGCACAAGTCTGTCCACAATACCATAGCCTTTACTTTGTTTGATAATCTTTCCAATTGTCGCATTGAGTTTTTATCAATTCTGCTGTTTTCGTTTCAGGATAATCCATAATGACTTTTTTGTTATTACCCAAAAGCCAGTAACTATATGCAGCACTCTCTTTATCTGTAAACATGCTTAACGCTTTTTGGACAAGCGCCTTACTTTTCCTGTTTGCACGAGACCACAGACTGCTTTGCTTCCAATCTTTTTCCCAAGAATCACCTTGATAATACTGTGTCAATGCCCAACATTTATCTATCGAGTTTCCGATACCCGTAGCATATCGAATCATCATTTGTGCCTTGCGGTTAGGATCGGATGTTCGACGCACGGCCTGTTCTAATGAAAGCATTTCCCGTGCGAAATTATATTTATAATCGGAATTATCGTAAATCGGCGACGAAGCGTCGAACGGGTCTCGCCACATGCATTTGTCTTTATATGTATTGAGTGTGTATTGATAAGAAGATGACACCAGCTCGAAATATTTAACAGCTTCTTCGTATCGCATTTCGCGTAAACACTGTGTGCCGATTATATCACCAAGATAATCCATACCGATATATCCCCGTTCATTGAGAAAGCGATCAAATGCCGAACGAGGATGTATGACACATTCCCTATAAGCAATGACCTGATCGAGACCGATCGTATCGAGTAAATGGAAATAGGCATTGCAATAGTCGTAGTGATTCCACTCGGTACTTGCTCTATATTCTGTCATTGTCCTGCTTTCATGTTTATTTATTAAGTTTAGCAATCTGTTATCAGCCATATTTGCTAATTGAATCGCCCGTATATTATTTCCATGCTCCATATACCGAGGCACAAGTACTGAAAAGACAATTTTGCGCAGCATGTCGTTCCAATAATAATAACTTATATTCGAGCACATTAGATGTAGACCTTCATTGGCTGTCAATCTTTCAATTCGGTCATTAATATCATGTTTTATCTTATTGTCAAGCCATTGCAACTGCCCGAACAGCTTTTGTTCATAAACCGAGTTATATCGCAATAATTTTGCATCGAGATAAATACGCAAAATTTGAATGGATTCTGAAATAAAACGGGAGCCATGCGCCGCCTCCGCCTGCTTCAAAATGTCTGATGCTTCTTGGGTGTTACCATTCAATTCTGCAATATAGGCCGCCGTATAATACCACATGGCTCGATCTGTTTCTTTTTTGCCTGCCTGCAACGCAAATTCATAAAGACGGGAACATTGGCTTTGAATCTGAAGTGTATATTCATCTTGCTGGGGATTTTCTGCGAGTTTTTCTGCCTTACAAATAAGGCGTTGAATGATTGAAGCTATGGCGGATGAATTCGGACAATATGTATATATCAACTCTATTTGTTCTATTTCATAAAGATGCTGCCCCTGTTCGTTCATGCAATAAAGCAAGGAATGCACATCTCCGCACTTAGCATAAATCTGCATGGCTTGCTCGACTGATCCAGTACGGCAATAGGCTCCAGCGATGTATGGTTGTATCATCTCTTTTATCAGACCGTCTGGAATAGCTTCATGATTGTCATTCCAAAAATTAATGCACCTTTCGTATAGAGATGAGGCAAATAAAGCCCGAATAGCTTGTAACGCGTAGCGGTCTTTCAACATCGTTCCTTTATAGGCCATTGCCTGACGTGCAATATCCCTTAGAGTCGTATTCACGCCGTCGTCTTCGACAGGGTAATACCACGGGGAATTTTGTTCCCAACGTATTTTTTCGCATAATTTAGCCAGTACCAGAAACTCCGCAATCTCCTTGCATTCGTATTGTATCAAATAGTTCACAAATTGATTTCCTACCCTTGGGTTTGTATGCGGGGACTCGATAAGACGAGATACGTTCAGAATCGTTTCGTATGAATACTTATAAACCACCTGATAGATATCTTCCAATGGGATAACTTCCGAAGTGATTTTCTGCCACAATTCACAATTGCGAATCGCTTCGCTTTTCTCTTTACGTCGGTCGAACATATCATAGTTGAATAATTCGCTGTCGTCATAAACACGAAACGCATAGTAATGTTTAGGGGTATAAGACGGCCACAGCCCACAAGCGCGTATTTCATTGATCGGCCACACCATGCCGATCAAAACGAGATTAATAATGATCGTAAATATTTTTGATTTCATTGTAAGTATATTGTGAAAGGTTGGCGGAGTCCAAATGATAAAGAATAACGGAATACCCTTGTAATTTACTTTCGACTCGTTTTTTTACTTTAAGTACTTCTTCGTAATCGGAATTCTCCAAGCGGATAATATCTCCCGTATTAAGCGCATGTGATTCCAAGTAATGATTTTTGATAACTTTATACATGTTTTTACTTTGCCACTGATAAAATTCCTCATCGGAAAAATTCGTATTATGAAGTATGGCTCTGAATTTTCCATCGGAAAACCATACGCCCCATGCAAACGTCGGATATGCGTAGTCCAGCGGGATACCATACGTTATTGTTTTTTTGAGATACGACTCTACATTTCGGCTATCCAAAATAGAATTCACCGTTTCGGTATTTTTCAGACCTCCCGTATTATAAAGCATCAGTACGCCTCTATCGACAGGAGGATAAAGGGTCTCGTTCAGTTGATGCAATCGAACAGTGACACTCAATGCAATACCTTGTTTATGTAGTGAATCTCTGGCGGCCTGACACAGCTTGAAATAACTTTCTCGTGTCGTTCCTGTCCAATCGCAATCAAGTTGAATTTCGTACACGTTTCGTATTTTATGGCGTTTTGTCATCGCTAAAACACGGGTAACAATTTTATCGGCATACTCTGCTTCTTGTCCTTTCATATCACGCATGGCATCGAGCGTAATGTATACGACAGGAATGGTTTCCATATCTTCAGACGGAATCTGGCTAAAAACAGTAGTCGCAATCGGAATCGGTGCAAGTTGTTCTTCTAACCAATGGTTATCCAATGCCACATCGAAAAAACGTAAATAGAGTCGTTTAATATCGTGTTCTCGGATAAATGCCCATTCCGATTCCGTCGGATTGAATGTTGTCTTCCAGTGATAAATGGAGTTGGCTTCACAACGAGATGTGATTGTCTTTATTGCGACGGAATCCGCCGAATCTATTGCAACGACAACCTGCACAGCGGCTTGTCGTCTGCCGCAACCGAATAATATCAATGCGGTCAATAAGTATATCAATTTTTTCATCTGATAATATTGCATATTCCGTCTAATATCGTTTTTAGGACAAACTTGTTCAAAGGGGCTTTCCCTGATCTCCTTTGAAAAGTCTGTCCACTGCTCTGATTATTCTCTCAATACTTCCCAAAATCTTTGGGGGAGATAAATATTCTCCACCTCTTTCGCTTGCTCGAACAGCGGCGCAATCTCACCGACTGTAAACCCTGCTATCCCGCAACCGATCTCGGTAACAAGGAAAGTCTTAGACGGATGCTTTTCGGCAAATTCGATAAACTCGTCCACATAGGGTTTGATCGTTTCTACTCCCCTGCATAGTCGGGATGGCATAGCTCTGTCCCTGCAATCCTACGCCTTGACCCCAGATTGCCCCGAATCTTTTATAGGCTAAATAGGCAGCGCCTCCTGCGTGTTGGCCTTCCAAATTACTCCCGAATACGAATATCTCATTCGGTTGGAGCGTAACGATATGATTAGATGCTATTCTCATAATGGCTCTGTTTTCTCAAAAGTACCGAAAGGGACAAGCATTACAAAAGGGTCTGAGATTAACCCATTTTCCGATGTAGCTCTTTTTGCGGTATCTTTTACCACAATTGGTGCTCTGGATGTTCCTTGATTATAGAGAGAATGTCGCTTTTCGTCAATCCTGATTCTTCGTCTTCTTTGGGTGCTATCCCTAGTACTTGATAATCAACAACGACCTCCGTATCTTCATCCACATTACTATATATCACGACATCGAAAATTTTATTTGGAGCCTCTAAAAAGATAATCGAGACAAACATGCCTCCAGAAATACATGGCTCTGCATTGAATATTACAAATCGCCCTTTCAGTACAGATTTATATGGCTCCAAATTTTTATCAACAATTTTCCCTTGGCAACAGGCATCAAGGTATTTACGCAACGCACGAAAATAGTCGTTGTCGCGCCAGTCTTCCTCCGTCCAGTCGCCAAAACGAATATCATTTAATGATTTACTGTTGTCCTTTACTTGCTCAACTGTCTCTATGGTATCGTTTGGATCGAGATAGATATAATAAGCAGGGTGTCTATTTTCCCCTGCGCTCCACGCTGGCTTTACTGGTTTATTTCCACACCCGAATAGAGCCATGACAACAAATAAAGGCAATAAATTTCTCATTGCATTCAACAGATTAGCAATTAGTGATTTGTTTATATCAAAGATCACTATAAAAAATCGCACAACATCGGGATTTACCCTTTGCTGTACGAAATCGAATCTGGAATGTATGAAATGAAAAAAGCTTCCGATTACTTACTTCGCCAAACGATATAACTGGTATTCGGCGGTGTATTGCGCGGATTTTCCACTCCGAACTCCACTCGGTTTCCCGACGGGTCTATGCACCAGCCGTAAGCCGTGCTGCCGACCAGATAAATCGCTTGGCTGATTCCTATATCCACCAAAGCCTGCGTAAAGTCATGAAACGACTCCGTACTGCGGCTCTCGATCATCACCACCTGACCCTGTCTTATTCCAATTGCCCTGCGGATCGCCTTGTTCTTCGGATTGTTCTCGATCAATTGACCGTTCTGCACCAGCGGATATTGTCTGAAAAAGTAACCGCCTCGGTCGATCGCTTTTTGTAACAGCGGCGTATCTTCTTCCACTCCGATCGTAATCACGTCGTCTATAACGGCGCAGAAACCTGCTTTGGCCTTGCCGTAGGAAAGTTTTTCGCCTTTCAGAACGAAATCGCCCAAAATCTTTTTATTGTCCCGCCTGATGTCTGCCGCCTGTGCGACGAACACGATGGTCGAATCCTCCTTGTCGGGCATGCCCAATTCGAGCGTCATACGGGCGTGGTGGGGAACGTAGACGAACATCGGTACGTCGTTGACCGTCTCTTCCAATATCTCGATATAACCTTTGTCCTCCGACTTATCCGACAAAGAATCGGTCTGCTGGGATTTCACGACGACGGACGGAATATCTTCCTCCTCGAAATAGGACTGCGGCTCGCTGTCCTGCGGAGTAGGGAACAGCAAAAGCAATACGCACACTCCCACAACGGCACAAAGGACCGCAATCGGCCATTTCCGCCGAGGCGGTTTGGACGGAGCGGGACAATCGCCGCCGATGACCCGAATTTCGTCTTCCCTAATATCCTTATGCTCTTTCATAAATTTCTCTCTATTTTTTCCCGTTCCAACAACTCCTTCAACTGCTTCAGCGCTTCTTTGGAGGCCGAGACGGTCAGCTTGGAATTGTTGTTGTCCGACAGAATCAGTTGCTGTTTGCTGACGTTGATATAGTAGATATAATTGCGGTTTACGATCAGGCATTTCCCGATACGGATAAACGCATTGCCATCCGAGCCTAACTGATCCGCTATCAGCCTCTCGACTTGTCCCAACTGGAAAGTTATCAACCGTGCATCTCCATCCGACTGGATCAGCGTAGAATAGTTCCCGTCGGACGAGATATAGACCACCTTGTCCTGTGCGATACGCACAAGATCGTTGCTGGTCGATATGATGATATACTTTCTCATCGCTCTTGATTGTATGTTCGTTCGTAAACGACAGATGCGTCTTAAGAGGTGGGACAAACTTTAGCGAAGGGCTTATTTAGAGACCCTTCGTTAAAGTCTGTCCCTTAATTAATAGAAGTCTGATCTAAGAGTCGTCATTTGCATATGTCAAAGCCCATATTGCTCAAATTCGCTGTTCATCGAGTTTATGGCATCATTAACCCAGCTTTCCGTTGGCCACCATGAGAGCCAATCATTGACAAAGGTGGGTAGGATTAATATAAAGCAAAACCATAAAGCAATCTGGGCTCCTACAAACAGCCATTTGAAAATACGGGTATCTGTTTCTGTTTGATTCTGCAAGACATCCTTATAATTCCATTGGTTTTTTGAAAAAAATGTAATAACTGCCGTATAGAGCATTAACGCTGCAAAGAATATGTAATCCAGAATATGGATATTGATGAATTCGTGATTGTTACGTGCTATGGCGATCAGAATTTTCACCCCTCCAAGTCTAAGAAGCAACAATAGAATTGGAATAGAACCCACGCACCATTTCCATTTAATTCCTCCCTGCTTGCGACTCATCGAAAAACAATAGACTGCTACGGAAAGGGTCAGAATTACACCGCAAACTCCGATGTTAAAATAATAGAATGTTCGGCTATAAACGTCCCTAAACGCAGGAGACCAAGAATTTAACAATATCAAAAATAGCACGACAGAGGTCAATGTGCGATATAAACGTCTAAATAGTTCTTGAGCTTTCATAAATCAGTTTTTAGATTTTCTATTTTCAATCAAACATATAAGAGCTATGATTACAATGATTATTACACCGAATAATCCACCCCCACCTTCTACATCATGATCCCATCTTCCACGAGGCTCACCATGAGCCATTAATGGTAGTAAGCTTAGAAAAAAATAGAATGAATATGAGTGCAATTTCATTACGCAGATTTTAATACGGGTCAAATCTTTGTAAACTAGATATAGCCAACGCTATGTTATGGATCTTCGAATTAAAAATAGCATCAAACCACATCCCGATCTTTGATCTATCACGATTTAACCTACGTTCTTGACGAGCATTTAATCCTGCAAACTTGACATTAGGACTAAGCTCATGAATTAGAGAATTATATATCACAGTTTCTCCATTCATTAAAGCATTTTTAATTCCTGTTAGATAAAATCGTTGTGTAGCATTTAAAGAATTTGCGTGGTTGTAGAATTGTCTGAAAAATTTATCATTAGCAATATAAGATTTACCATCTATAATCAATACTCCATATTGGATTTTTTCTCCAAAAGATTGAGCATTAGAGGCAATCCCTACAAACGCAAACATTATAATCATTACTAATCTTTTCATTGTAGCATGTATTCATAAATCAAAATATATCCAATAGCCCATTACAAAAGCTTTATACATAAAGCTTTCTTCTAAATCATTTTGTGCAAACATAGAATTACATTGTTCTACATTACAATTCCCATGAACATCTTTCCATTGCCCCCCTAATCCAGAATTTTCATAATATGAGATTACTTGAGACGAATTTCCATTCACAGATACCCTTATTGGAACTTTATAATATTCTCCTGACTGGCTCCTATAATAAGCTGTTGTACTATTTATCTGTACTTCCTGTTGCTGAGATTGCCGATATTGCTCAGGAGATTGATATACAATTTTGGGAGGAGTGGACGGATATATATCTGTATCGGCGTCGAAATAAAACCATTTACCCGCAACCATCGCTTTATACATGAATTGCTTTTCCAATTCATTTTGCGATAGCATTGAATTGCATTTTTGTAAATCCCCCCCCATAAGCAACATCTTTCCATTGACCTCCATATCCAATATCTTCATAATAAGATATAACCTTTGCGTTGCTACTTCCAAGCGCAATTCTGATAGGGACTTTATAACAATCCCCTGTTTGTGTCAAAAAGTAAGCTGTTGTACGAACTATTTTTTCTTGTATTTGAGATTGATTCTGTACTTGAGGAACACTATAATTGATACCTGTACTGGGACGACTTCGTGGTTGCGGTGACGCTCTCGGAGTTTCCAATAACAAAGGTGGATTTTCTTGAGGGATAAACGGAGTATAGACGATTTGAGCATGGCTATTTAAACCGTAGAAAATAAACAATAAACTCAACAATGTTGTTCTCATATTTTTGTGCCTTCTTTAATAGCAAAAATTGGAATTGATCCTACGAATCAAATTTCTTAAATCTATTTCAGATTTAAAACGCAATCCGTTCTAATTGTATGAAAGAGTGTGTTTAATGTACGAAATAACCCTTTGTCACATGCTTCACCTATTGAGCTACAGGATGAAAAAAATCAACAATAAAATCCTCTCCCTGTTTTTTTACAGTGATTGTTATGTAAATAAGAGTACCTCTCGAACTTAAGTCACTTGTTGTAATATCGAATGTATAAGAAAGCGTTGTAAAATTGCCATAATTTATATTCTTGTAAGACTGTATGGTATATCCTTTATCTTCGGTAAATTGACGAGCTTTTGCTTCTGCTTGTTTATAATATGTTTTCCACCTTTCATATTGTTTTTTACGTTGTTCCTCTAATTTTTGCTTTTTAGCTATTTGCTCCTTTTGTTGAGTTTCTTTCTTTTCATTACCCCAAGGCCACCATTGGGCATTAATAACATTAAAGTTGATAAACACGATTGTTACGATTAGTAGCAATTTTTTCATGGTGTTTTTAATTTTCGCCATTCAACTCCTATACGGCGGATAAAACAAAAAAGAAAGTGTGGAGTTGTTCGTTTATTTAGTGGAAGGTTCTGACAAAACCCGAAACGAATAAACGGAAACAATACCCCACACTTGTCGTATATATCAGAACGATATATAACCATACAAGCAATGAGTGTTGTCGTTATCCCCGTTTCTTGAAAACTGTCAGATTTTCCACTAAGGATAAAAGCGAAACACTTTCATCAAAATATGTCCGTTGGTTGCCCAACGACACAAAGATATAAAATGTTCGGCACAAACAACACTCTGTGGGGTATTGTGAATCACAAAGTTGCAATATTCTTTTCGGAAAAACGATATTGACTCCCAATTATGTTATTTCCATATTCGGGCATTACGGCTTATATGAATCCTTCCGTAGCATATAAATATGGGCCGTACGCCGATTTGGAAGCTGTTTTGGGGTATGACGCTTTTATCGAAATTCTTATTTTATACCCCCCCCGATAAAAATTAGGTCATACGGATAATTTACCCAAAAGCTACCCTAATAGCTATCCAAGAACATATCACCATTGTATGGATGTCGAGAATCCGTCTTAGGGAATACGTGCGTCTTTATATGCCATATAAAAAAACAGAACATATAAAATCAGAAATTTGTTTACATATATGGAAACCATATCTTTGTCGAACAGGCATAGCTATGGCACAAAAAAGGATATATACACATAATGAGGTTATCGACACTTTAGTCGGCGTTAAAGGTACTGCACAACGAGAAGCGTACGATCTTTCCATCGAACTGTTTTTGGTCGGACAAACGATTCGGGAAATTCGGGAAAAACGCAACCTGACCCAAGAAGATTTGGGCAACCTGATCGGAGTCAAAAAAGCGCAGATTTCCCGTATAGAAAACGGAAAGAATCTGACAATCGCCACGATTCTCAAAGTATTCAAAGCGCTCGATGTAGATGCCAAACTGCATATATCGGATCACTCATTGGCGTTGAGTTGACAGCCTTCGGATAAGGACAAACTTTTGTAAAGGGGGATTATTCGAGTCCCCTTACAAAGTCTGTCCGTTTGCATGTAAACGTCGCTTTTCTCTCTTATATGGATCGTCCTTTCCGATTTACAGGGTAGAGAAACCCGTAATCCGTTCTTGATTTCCGTAAATCCGATTTTCTGATTTCGGGTCGATCGGGACAAAGATTTCAAAAGGGTCTATATTAAGACCCCCTGTCAAACTCTGTCCTCTGACTATTCATATCCTATATAATTCCAAAATGTTTCATCAAATCTCGTAGATGAATTGCACAAATCTTATTTGAGTTTGAGTGTTTTTGTGGGTTTGATTCTGGCGTTTTTAAAACAACAGTAGTTAAATTATCAAATTTCATAGCATCTTCAAATGGTTTATACACTCTATTTCTCATGAAACCCATATTACATGCACATATAATTGCGTCACAACCAGCATATTTCAGACAACATTGATTTAATAAACATGGATAATCGCCCCAAGTCGAGATAACAATTTTCTTATTTGTATTGACGCAACTCATTAAGTATTCATAATCATGTTGAGATGAATTTCCCACAGAAATTTTAGATTGCTCCGTAGCCGTATTTGTTGACAACAGTATATCATGCAACAAATTCAGGCTGGTTGTTTTGCCACAATGGCTTTCTCCAGATAAAATAATAAGTCTCATTATTAATGAATTTTACAAAACAAATAGCTTCATTTTTTAAAAACAAAGATACACGATTAGACATTAAAAGCACATCAAACCCTCAAAATAGAGAAAGTTTGATGTGCTTTTTCATCTATTCGATAAACCACCCGTATCGGGCGTCTCCTTCGATGGCTTTGCCGATACCCTCGATCAGTCGGGTCGCATTCAGCGAACGGTCCAGAAACGTGTCGATATAGCTCGACTTGTTGGCTCCCGTAAACAGATTGTACACCCTCCACAGGTCGATAGCGGAATCGTTCCCTCTGGAAAAATGTTCATCGCAATAGTACGCCTTCGCCACCGCATTGATGTGGCTGTCGGTAAACTCCATTGCGGGAAGCCCTTTCCGTTCCGTTTGAGGCAGATACTGATACAGCCGCGTCTTCCCGATCAGTTGGGCGAACTGGCGTTCGGTCAGGTATTGTTCCCGCATGGCCGACATCCGCTTTACATGGCGTTCGGCATCGTAAGACAGAAACAAACGCAAGGTCGCATCGAACAAATCCTGCACGCTCATGGCTCGCAGTTCGTTTTGATATCCGTCCGTCGAGACGCAAAGGTTACAGCAGACCAGATTCTTGAATCCGATAAAGACCCTGAACTTCTCCGCCGTCTTTTTCGAGTACAGGTTTTCGTGGTTATAGGCCCTTACGCCTCCGACGGAAAGATTCAGGCGGTTTCCCTCGATCTCCTCGTAAACGGACGGTATCTCGAAACAGAACATCATCCGCTCGTAGTAGATCGTCTTGTCCGATTCGAGCAGTTGGCCGACGGGTTTGTGGATCGCTTCGGGAATCCTCCCCTTGACGATATGAGATACCCGTATTTCGGGCTGGTCGATCACCTCGCAGGGGAACTGCTTATGCGCCGCGCTCCATACCGTCTCGATAAAGTTCTGATGAGAAACCGTCACCTCGTTGTCCTTGCTGAAGACGGGGACCACGCAATCCTGTTTCAGATGGGCCAGGTCGACGGATTTCGTATTCGACTCGATAAAGTGACGGGAAGAAGGAGAGGGATTCGTACCCAGCAGGGGAATGTTGCGGGCTTGGGATTCGGTTATCGGGACAGTCGGGGTTTCCGTTCCGTATCGGATGAATCCGTCGAACAGGTCGTAGCTTTCAGCAGGCCGCGACTGCGCTGTTTGTGCGTTCATGGTTCGGATAGGATTGAGGGTTGTTGATCGTTTGGTTGCACCATTGCAGGATCGCCTGTCCTACGCGGGGAGAGATCGGAAATTCGGGATGTCCCGTAAACAGTCCCGTGCGGTCCTTGCTGGCGACGGCCTTGTGATTCATCGCCACGTCGAGTACGGCGGTAAACTCGTAATCCACGTTGTCGCGCTGTACGGCTTTGAGTCCCACCTTTTCGGGAACCATCTTGCCGTTCTTGTCCGAGAGCACGTAATCCTGTTTGCTTCGCATCGTGCAGATCACATGGCAGGACGAAGAGAGGATACGTTGGATAAAGGCATTCTGACGCGGCGTGACCTTCGCCCAGTTCGCAAAGGAGTTGCCTTGTAAGTTGGCATGGAAATCCAGCAGGTAGTCCCAGCAGTGGGAGATGCTGTCGATGATGATGACTTCGGCTCCAGCCTGTTCGCAGATGCCGATAGCTTCGACGTAGGTTTCGGGAGCGTAGTTCTCCAGCGTGAGCACCCGATAATCTCCCAGATGGGCGTAGAGGTCTGCCGATCCGTTCTCCGAGTCGATTACGGCCACTTTGCTCCAGTCGCCCGTCATCCCGTAGGCGATCAGCAGCGACGAGTAGGTTTTACCCGATCCCGATGCGCCTTGCAGGGCCAGCCGCATTTTGGCTTCCCTGCGTTGCGATTGTCTTAACTGCATAACTTAAATCTTTAAAGGGTTAATAAACGAGACAGCCGATCCTTGCGGGAACAGCCGAAATAAAAATACGGCAAGAGGGATTCTCCTGCCGTAAGAATTTTTCTCTGTCTTAGGCTTCGATCTGCCGATTTTTGCGGCAGGTTAGATAATCGGTCTAAGGCCCGATTTCTCGGTTTCCCATCTGGATATGGGGAGGGGGATAAAACAGGAGTACGTTACCGCATGGAAGATATGTTATATTCATATCGGCGAGAAGGACAAACATTGACGAGGGGGTTGTTTTAAGACCCCCTGTCGATGTCTGTCCGAGCGGTATGTTATGGGAGCTCTTCTTATAAGACCGCTATTCTCCGACTCGGGTTTTCAAATCCATACTGCCGTGCAAGATTCGGATTACTTCGATTTCATTCGGAGCGGCGATCCTGTAAAAGACGATATGTTTACCCGCCCGCAATCCGTACACTCCCTCGGCCACCTCGGCGTAATGCCGTCCTGCCAGAGGATGCTCCGCAATATTCCGACAACATTCGATCAACATGCGGTAATAACGGTCGGCCTGCTTCTGCGACCATGTTTCGAGCGTATAATGCCAAATGTCCGATAAATCCTCTACGGCCTTACGGGTAAAACGATACTTAGCCATTGTTCCGTGCCGCCTTTAAGGATGCCAGATGCTCCGTCGGATCGAAATCCACCGCCACGCCGCTGTCCAAACCCTCCTGAATCGCATTTTTCAATACGGCGATCCGATGCTCTTCTTCCTCCAACAACCGCAAACCCGCCCGAATCACCTCGCTGGCGTTTTTGTACCGTCCCTGTGTGATCTTGTTCTCTACGAAAGCCTCGAAGTAGCTTCCCAGAGAGACCGATGTATTTCTTCTCATAATACCCGATGTTTGCTCAAAGTTACCAATAATTGGTATAAATGCAAATTCCGAGCGGTTATTTTATCTTACCCTGACAAATTTATCCCTCACGATCATGATACAGGCCGTATTTTTCCCGTTGATTCGTTTGGTCGTGGGCTTGGTCTCGTATCAGTTGTTTAAGTCGGTAGCTTTCGCCTTGCGGGGTATCCCCAACTCATCGTATATCTCCTGCAATTCCGATTTGATTCTGGCAACGGGTATGGCTTTTTGCAGGGGGAGCGTTTCATGGATGAGTTCCACAATCCGATAATCCTTTGCCCTGCTCATACGCTTGATGATCTCACGCCTGATATTGGATTGATGATATTTCATTCGCCGCACCTCGTCCCGTCCGAGTATGTCGTAGGAATTTTTAACGAGCGGATTGATGCCCTCGATTATCTCCAGCCTGTAATCGGGAACGAGCGAATAGCCGACTGGCTCGTCCTTAATGGCGCAATACGTTTCGAACAGTTTATCGAAACTCACTCTCCTTTGGGACAGTAGCCGTATGCTCTGAGGCGCGGTATAATCCTCGTCGTTCGTAACCGTCGCACCGCCTTTCTCCAGCTCCTGAATGACGTTGTATTTGGATGAATAGATGCCGTTCACGACTTTATAGTTGACTATATCGAAATTCGCCATATTTCGGTCTATCTTCAATTCGTTCCCCGCAACCTGAATATAGGGCTCGTTCATATAGGGAAGTTGCCTTATCAATTTGGCTTTGAAGCGGTCGGGCAAGCCGTTCAAGGAGCGTGCTATTTCCTCCGCTTCGGCGAGCGTCTTGTATGTGGCCCGTTCAAATTCTTCGAGGCTTACGTCCGTATAGCGGGTGGTGGAATAGAAATATACGATCTCATCGTTGTAATTCGATTTGCGGATGCGTCCGCATATCTGAAAAAAGGTGGTCGCAATGTCGAGCAGCGTATGATCTTTCTGAGCATTGCTCACAATGAAACTCCGACCGTTCGGGTCGATAATATCCTGCCCCTCGAAACAGGTCGAGGTGTAGAAGCTGATGGTTTTGAGTTCGTCCAATGCTTTGGAGATTCCGAAACCTTCGGGTAACTTGCCGAGATTCTTACGGAGCGTTTCCTCGTTTTGGGAACAGATTACCCGCGTATTCTCTGGGGTTAGCTCGGCCGTGCGGATTATGCTCGCTATATCCTCCACGCTGTTAAGGAAAATGTGATAATTGCATTCTCCGCCGCTTGCAATCCTGTTTCTGCATATTCCCGCCATATAAGCGAGCGGTTTGTCTACCTTGTGAGAACGGATATTGACGGGCTTTGCATGAGGTCATTCGATCCGATATTCGGGTAAGCGTTTCAGTTCTTCCAGATAATATTTGCGCTCGATGGGAGTCGCTGAGATATACGTTACCCTGTCGAAGTGCGGGGCGGTATCCAACAGCTTTCGCACTCCTTCGTATCGGTAATCGTATGCGTTGAACAGTACATGTCATTCGTCCACGAGCAAATGAGCGTCTTTATAAGCATCGAAACCGTAACGGGCGAGGGTATCGGCAACTTTCCGCAATGAATCGAAAGTGGTCGCTATCTTTACGGTATCGTGGCTCTTTAAGTATTGCTCGATTTCATATTCTTTGCCGCCTCTGCCGTATATGCCTAACAACGTATCGCGATATTGGGCCGTTTTGTTATCTATCAAGCCTGTAAACGGCATGGCGATCAGGGTGTGGCCTTTCTGCTCAATGCCTAATGTGGTTGCCCCGCAACCCGTGATGCCTTTCGACAATACGCAGTTGGCGGGTATCTCTGTCATTCAGGGCTTACCTGTCTTGGGGTCTATGGCTCCTAAGTATTCTATTCCTGTCGGAGCCTTAACGATTTTACTTTCCATTTCGAATTGATTTTTAAATACGAGCAACTAAATGCTATCTCCGATTTCATCTATGAAAATTGAGTGGGCAACTCTCTCTATTAAAGGGATTGGATTTTCTTACTCAAAAAATCTGTCGGTCGAGCGCACAAGAAAGGGGAACGCTTCTCGGCTTCCCCCTGCGGATCGTCGGACTCGGAAACGGGCGGTTTCCATTTTTCGAACGCTTATCAAAGATACGGATTATCTGGGAGATAAACAAAGCGAAGATCTGTTTTTATGGGATTCGGGCGTTTACGGGCAGGATGTGTGCATACCGCCTTTAGATGCACTGGGATCGGGTGTGCGAGGCATTCAAGGAATGGAAATCGGCGCGTATCGGCATGGTTGACGGTCAGACGGAGACGTGTTCGTATGGAGTCGGCGTCGGTTTGTTGGGATTCGGGATGCGATTACAGAACGATATGCGGTCGATAGGTACATATAACAGGATGAAACTCGGTTTCCCATGATGGAATACACCCGAATACAGGGGTTATTGTTCTGTTTATAACCTGAATCGTTGTTTTCAGGTAATTTCAGAACTGGAATCATGCGTTCATTGTTCCGAATTGTATCGGAAACCTTGTTTCAGGTATCAAACAGAACAAAATGCAGCAAACACCGTCCTGTTGTTCCCGTTTGATATTGTCGCTATTTTGGACTAAATTTGAGTGACGGATATTATTAAGATGGAATGCGGCCTTCCCACAAACATGAATGATCCGAGAATGGAGTATGCGCTAGAACTCGCGTATAGGATCGATGTCGAAATCGACGAAAATGATTGCGGCTTTTTGGGTACATGGATAAACATCTTTCTCAGCAGACTGCGACAGAATGTTATCGATCCGCCGTTTACGTGGGAGGCTTTTTGCGACAATACGGATATTATCGGCACTATTAAAGGGTATGGGATGGATGTCGAAAAGTTTTGGTTTGTGTTGCTCTTTATCTACGATATGACGATCGACCACACGACCAATGTGGCGGACCGTAGCAAAAACTATTACGAGCTGCTTATCGAAACCAGAGATTACATCGATGAACACCCCAATGCATACATTTACATATCGGACGACAGGGAATTGAGAAAAAAGAATCGTCTGGAAATATCCACTCCTTGGATGCTGTATACAATCCGCAAACGTCTGGACGAGGAAATCAAGAGGATAGAGAAAGACGAGTTCTTAAAGCTGGGGGTATTCCCCTATATGGAAAAGGGATATGATATTCAACTCCCGCCGACCTTGCAGATGTACTATATGACCCAAAAATTCAAAACGCTGTTCGAGGTGCTGAATCTGCCTGAAAAACGGGCCAGATATACGAGAGATGCCACCGATCCCGTATCTTACAACAAACTGTTGTTGATCTCCCGTCTGCTTTATTTCTGCAAATTCACCAAAAACACCGCCTTTGTCGTGGACGATTCCTCGATCAAGGGGATTATCCAGCAATACAAAGGTTACAGACGTTGCTATACTTCCAAAATCTACGTTTGACAGAAGGGGGAGTAATTTGCCGACTTTTTTACTCTCGGATGTAGCTTCGCTTTCGCCTCATCTTTGCCGTGTCGAAGGGAAAGACCCGAAGATACTGCCGCTTCAATGGCATGAACGGTCAGGATGAATTTAAGCTATCCCCCAAGGAGGGATTAATCCCAAGATGAAACGTTCGAATATTTTTGCCGTGATGACTCGCGCCCGCCGCATGTTCGCCCGCCAGTTGATCGTTACCCAAAATCTCGACACCAAGATCGCCTGTATTCAGGAGGTGGCCAACGGAGTGTATGCCGATCCGCAACGGGTCTGGTACGATCTGCTCACCGAAGCGAAACGGCTGACAAACCTGATCGACTTCAACGAGTATTGTCGAGCCCTGCGACTGAATCCCGCACACGTGGCCCAGCACATCGTGTTCGAGGGTAGCGGCATCGTCAACAAGGTCATGCGCTACGGAGTCGAGCAGGTAATCGGAGAACGAATCAGAATGTTCGAAAAACCGCTGTACGACCAGACGAAGATTAAGGGACTGATCGCGGTACGATCGCAGATAGAGGATGCGGAGCCCGTCGCCTTCTCCATGCCGTCGCCCGAAAAGGAGTCGAACGAAGCGGCTTAATACTCTGCTTAAAAACAAAAAAGGGGGATGCTCGCCGTGACGAGTACCCCCCTTTTTCTTATTCATAACAAATTCTTCATCGCTTCGTCGATCTGCGAGTTCTCGAACGAATCCAAGTAGATTTGAGTTGTGGCAAGGTCGGAATGACCGAGGGATTCAGAGATGATCGCAATGTTCACTCCCGAACGCTTGAGTACGGTCGCATACGTGTGTCTCGCTACGTAGGTAGTCAGCGGAATAGCCAACCCAATCCGTTTTCCAAGTACTTTCAGTTCCCGATTCACCTTACCCAACACTTTATGTGTCCGATTAAAAATCTGCTGGGGGGTCTGATGAATCATGCGATCCAGAATAGGGAAAACATAGTCCTCGTCAGTACAATTCGATTTGCGATACTTTTCAACGATTTGCAGTGCATTGGGAACAAGGCAACAAGAAATCAGCTTTTGGGTCTTATGACGAGAATAGCAGATTCTACCATGTACAATATCCCGATGACGTAACGTTGCCATATCCGTGAAATTGATGCCTGCCGTAAAATAAGAGAACAGAAAAATATCTCTCGCAAGCTCGGTATAATCCGTTCGTCCTTCTGACGTAATCTCCAATGCGGCCAATTTTTGCACTTCCTCTTTCGTTATAGCCCGCTTGCGTGTTTTCGTCCACAAGCTTCCGACTTTGTATTTCGCGAAGGGATTGACTTTTTGAACGAATACCCCTTCGGCTAAAGCCTTGTTATAAGCAGCCTTGAAAATGGCGAATTTTGTTGCAATGCTATTGTCCGTATTCCCTGCTTTACGCAAGAAAAATTCGAAATCCTGCAAATAAGCGAACTCGATCTCTTCAAAACGGATATTCGGCGAACGAAACTGAGACAATCTGGCCAACAGAGACTGATGTTTGGAGGCGGAACCATATTTGCCTGACTCCTTAAGCCGTCGGATCGTTTGTCGAAGATATTCACCTACCGTACAATTGAATTTACGTCCGTTCGTTTCGAGCAGATTATCCAGCGTAACTTCTACTTCCAACGCTTCGAGACGCCTCATCCTGCGACGGTAATCCTCTACTTTGCTGTCGATTTGAAACTGGATGGACTGCATTTCAGGCGAATCCGACCTAATACACTGATTTTCAAAATCCCAATCATCAATACGGACTGCAACTCCCATACTGATATAACGGACCTTGCGATTTTTGGTAAAACGGATGAAGACGGGAGCCCTGCGATCTTTCGTGACACGATCTTTGCGGCAAATAACTTGCATGTTGATTTTCATTGCTTTAAGCTATTCGCAGAATGTCGAACGCCTGATCGTTTCACCCCGTTTGTGGTAAAACATTTGGTAAAACAAAAGTCCCGAAAATGCCCGTTTAGACAGGATAACCCCCGATTCTTCGGCATGGGCACAAAAAAAGGCGACCGATAATCACTTGATTACCAGTCGCCTTGAAGTGGTCCCCGTGGGGCTCGAACCCACGACCCCAACATTAAGAGTGTCGTGCTCTACCAACTGAGCTA
>CDZU01002132.1_pt1 | contig 33097 bp, 29 predicted proteins | sample 557441 | NCBI WGS metagenome assembly CDZU01 (sample SAMEA3182114, study PRJEB8094) | gut metagenome | biome: human; feature: gut; material: Stool; isolation source: human stools | place: Canada | collected 2013-06-10
ATATTATAGGGAGATAGAATGTATTCCAACAAGTGCTTCTCATCTATCTGCACTGTAATAAGTTCCCCTTCGGTTATCTCCATAAAGGTCTGCGCTCCTTCTATACTTTCGGCTTCCAGCCTATCATTTAAAAGGCAGCTTTCATTTCTTGTTTTCTGCATTTCTTCCTTCATTGAGTTTCTTCAATAAACTTATTCTAATAAAGTTCAGTCCTTCCCTACGTGTCGATATTAGTAGGTACTATGACCTCTGCTGACTCCTCGCAGTTCGTTATTACTGCAAGGCGATTTTTTTTTTTCGCCCCACCTGCGAGGCCTCTCCGGTTAAGGACATACTCTTTCCATCTTATATCTGCCCGATTTACCTTGGGTGATTTCGGATAGTTATCGGACTTTGTCTTCATCAGCAGACTCATCCTCACCCTTAGGCCTTATATCGGATTTCTGTCCGTCAGACCAGATGTTTGCCGCTGACTTCCTTCAGATTCTACCTCACGATAGACACCCTTGTCTTTGGCTGTAACCTTCCCACTATCAGGGCGGTTTAGGGACTTGCACCCGTTAGAGTATGTTCGTGCCGGACGAACCAATAAAAGGAGAAGCCATCGCTTCTCCTTTTATTTTTCCCGCTTGCAACTCCTGCCCGAAAGGGCCCGGCTTCTATTCCAACTTCAACAGGAAGTGCTCGCGATAAATGACCGTCACCCCCTCAGGCAGCAGTCCGGGCGAACAGAACGGGGTTACATTCTCTGCAAGCACGCATATCACCGTAGCCACTCCTTCACTTCCGGCAAGGCTTCGCGTAAAGATTCTCTGCTCTCCGTCATAAGTAAACCGCCACAGCGCATGTACGTCCCCGTCTTCCCCTGCCATCGGAACTGTCTCGTAACTTCCCGTAAGAGGTGCATCTTCCTTCCCCGTAGGATAGATTTCCAGCACTCCCTTATCCAGGTAATAGGAAGAGCCCTTATCGGGTATCAACACATAATATCCGGCATCTTCCAGCCAGGAACGGCCGGAGAGTTCTTCCGACACCTTACCCAACAGTTCCACGGGCGCATCGCCGCTGATTCCATACTCAAATCCCTGCTTCGACATCTTATATTCCCGACGCTCTTTCACTGTAATGCGCAATTGCGCACCGGACCCGGAACCGTCCATCACCCGCACTACCGTTTCTCCCGCCGCCAAAGGCTGTACGCTTATACGCCTGTAACCGTTGCTATCACCTGCAAACGTTACGGAAGCCACCGATTCATGCTCATTCGTCAAGGTATAAGCACCGTCGCCACCGTCTATGCCGAGCACCGTTTCCCCTTCGGTTTCAGAGAGGAAGAAAGCCAGAGACGAGACCAGGTTATCACATGTTCCAACCTGATAAACCGGTTCTGCACCCTCAAAAAGCACCACACTGCGATAATCGTCCTTACAGCCGGAAACGGCAAACAGCAACCATGCCAAAGTCAAAAGAAAATACTGTTTCTTCATAATCGTCAGATAACAATTGTTCTATCTGTAAAAATACAGAAAATAACGGAATACTGCATCATTATCCGTCTCTTTTTCAGCAGATCTGCTCTTTCGGATAGTTCACCAGATAGAGAGTGCCCGTGGCCCGGGTAAATGCCGTATAAAGCCAACGGAAATAATCGGGCGTCAGATATTCGTCCGTCATATACCCCTGATCCAGAAAAACATTCTTCCACTGCCCGCCCTGCGCCTTATGGCACGTCACGGCATAGGCATACTTCACTTGCAAGGCATTGTAATAAGGGTCGGCTTTCATCTTCTTCATCCGTTCCCGCTTCACGGTGATGTCGGCATAATCTTCGAGAACGGTATAGAAAAGGCGGTCGTTATCCGCCTTGGGCAGTGCAGGCGCATCGCTGTGCAACGTATCCAGCAGAAGATTTGCTTCCAGTTCGAAGTTGTCGTAATCGGGAAATTCCAGCGTGACATCCGCAAAACGGAAACCATACAGTTCGCGGGTGCGGCGCACACGGCGCACCACCGCTGTCTCGCCGTTGGCTATAAAGTCCATCTCCTTCTGTTTTTCCGTCCAGTAATAATTATTTTTCGCCACCATCAGCAAGTCGCCCGTATTCAGTTCATCTTCCCGCCAGAGTATCCGGGAGCGGATGCCGTTATTGTAGATATTGGCACGCTTGTTGGAGCGGCATATCACAATCGTCTCGTCCAGCCCGTCGCGGTCGTAACACGTTTCGAGCGCATCTATCAGTTCATCGCCCGGCAGAACTTTGATGTCGGCAAACCCCGCGACCTTTATCTTCGGCAGAGCCTCGCAGGCATCTTCGGCAATCAGTTGCCGCAGGCGCGTAGCGTTCCACAAAATACCCGATTGCTGCTCCTGGCGTACCACTTGGGTCAAGTCCACTTCCTGCACCTCCAATCCGTAGCCTTTCAAGGCATCTGCAAACAGAGCGGGACTCTGCTCCTCGCCCACCGGCGGAAGTTGTGCCGTATCTCCCATCAGCAAAAGGCGGCATCCCATACCCGAATAGACAAACTGTACCAGGTCGTCCAGCAAACGCCCCATGCCGAATGCCGAACCCGACAGACCGTCATTGGCAATCATCGACGACTCATCGACAATATATAATGTATGAGTTGTCAAATTATCGTTCACCGAAAAGTTGCCCGTCTCATTGGAAAAAGATTGCTGTCTATAAATTTTTTTATGAATTGTAAACGCCGGATGTCCCGCATAAGCGGAGAAAACCTTCGCCGCCCGCCCCGTCGGAGCCAGTAATACCGACTTCTGTTGCAGCTTGTCCAAAGTCCTGACCAAAGCGCCCACCAGCGAGGTCTTACCCGTACCTGCATAGCCACGGAGCAGAAAAACCGTCTCACTACGGGGCGCGAGAAGGAAGTCCGACAAAGATTTTATAGCAATTTCCTGCTCCGGAGTTGGTTGATAAGGAAAATTTTCCTTAATTTGCCTTTCTAAATAGTTATTTATCATTTTTGTAAGAGAAAAAAGTAACGGGAACTGTCGTTTTTAAATTTATTTCTTTTATTTTTGCGGTGCGAATATAACAACTAAAAAACATATTTATCATGAAAACAGTTTTTAATATCGTTTTAGGCTTGTGTGCCCTGGCTTTGGTTTACATTTGCTATGCCAGCATCATGGGTCCTATAAACTTTGAAAAAGCCAAGAAACAAAGAGACGCAGCAGTAATTGCCCGCCTTATCGACATTCGTAAAGCGCAGTTAGAATACCGTGGTTTGCACAACCAGCAATATACTGCCAGCTTCGATACGTTGATTGACTTCGTAAAGAATCAGAAACTTCCGTTTATCTTCAAGCAGGGTGAATTGGACGACAAGCAGTTGGAAGACGGCTTGACTGAAAAGAAGGCTATCAACATCATCAATAAGGCCAAAAAGACGGGCAACTATGCAGAAGTCAAGAAATGGGGATTGGAAAACTTCAAACGCGATACCATGTGGGTAGCCGTGCTGGACACTATCTTCCCGAAAGGCTTCAATGCCGACTCTATGAGATATGTTCCTTTCGGCAACGGTGCACAGTTTGAAATGGCTATCAAGAACGATACTGCCAAATCCGGTGCTCCTTTCTGCCTGCTCGAAGTCAAGACTCCGTATGAAGTATATCTGAACGGTCTCGACAAACAGGAAATCGCTAACCTGAAAGATGTTCAAACCAAGTTGGGCAAATACTCAGGTCTGATGATCGGTAGCCTGGAAACAGCCAACAACAACGCCGGTAACTGGGAATAATCCACCGACACAATACGTATGATAGAAACGACTGATTTTAGTAAATCGGAACAATATACCTTATCCATCCGTCTGAGTACGGATGGATTTTCTTTTTCTATATTCAATCCGCTCGGCGAAGGCAGATTTTCTTTCCACAAGCACGGAGTGGACGATTCCCTGTCCCTCACTGCCAACCTGAAACAGGCTTTCCGCGAAACGGACTGGCTGAAGAATCCTTTCCGCCGTATCAATGTCCTTATGGCAGGCAAGCGCTTTACATTCATTCCGTTGGAATTCTTTGAGGACGAACAGGCGGAAACCGTATTCTATCATAATCACTCCAGACAAGACAACGAACTGGTGCAATACAACATCTTGCATAAGAACAATATAGTCGTACTGTTTGGAATGGACAAAAGCGCCTGCTCCCTTTTACGCGAACAGTATCCCGACGTCCGTTTCTATGCGCAGGCAAGCCCTCTCATAGAGTACTTTGCGGCAAAGAGCCGCCTGGGCAATTGCCGGAAAATGTATGTGCACCTGCGCAAAGAAGCGGCAGAGATATACGCCTACGAACGCGGCCGGCTGGCATTCGCCAACACCTTTGCCTGCAAGGAGACAAACGACCGCCTCTATTACATTCTCTGTGTATGGAAGCAGCTTGGCATGGCGCAGGAACGCGACGAGCTCCACCTCACCGGCGAACTGTACGACAAAGAGCAACTGCTGCCCGAACTGAAAAAATTTATCCGGCAGGTATTCATCATGAACCCTGCCGCCAATCTCGACCTACAAGCCATCAACCTATGCGAGTAATAAGCGGAATATACAAAAGAAGGCGTTTCGACGTGCCCCATACTTTCAAGGCACGCCCCACAACCGATTTTGCCAAAGAGAATCTGTTTAATGTACTGTCCAACTACATGGACTTTGAAGAAGGCGTACGCGCACTCGATTTATTTGCCGGCACAGGCAGCATCAGCATCGAGCTTGTGTCCAGAGGCTGCGACCAGGTAATCAGCGTAGAGAAAGACCGCGACCATTACGCTTTCATCTGCAAGGTAATGAAAGAACTCAAGACCGATAAATGCCTGCCTGTCCGCGGCGATGTATTCAGATACATACAAGGCAGCCGCGAACGGTTCGACTTTATCTTTGCCGACCCGCCGTACGGACTCAAAGAGCTTGAGACCCTGCCCGACCTTATTTTTGACAACAACCTGCTGAAAGAAGACGGCCTGTTCGTGCTGGAACATGGAAAAAACAACAACTTCGAGGAACATCCCTGCTTTTTGGAAAGAAGAATCTACGGCAGTGTCAACTTCTCTTTCTTCGGCATTCAAGGCTGAAAGCTACAGTAACGGTGCCAGCAGCCGCACTATGCTTTCTGCCGCCTTACGGTGCCAGGGACGTTTCTCCCAATTCTTGGAGAACACCTGCACACATTCCCGCTGGTCCTGCAAGAATATCTCACGCATCTGCAATGCAGTCTCGGTGTCGTATATAAAGGCATTCACCTCAAAATTATGCTCGAAACTGCGGAAATCCACGTTCGTAGAGCCTACTGTGGACAATTCGTCATCCGATACCATGAGTTTGGAGTGCAGGAAACCTTTTTTATAAAAGTACACCTTGACACCTGCACGCAACGCCTCTGCCAGATACGAACAGGAGCCCAGATGCGTCAGCCTGTTATCCGCACGATAAGGCAGCATAAGACGCACATCCACCCCTGCCAGTGCAGCCGTCTGCATGGCTACGAGCACGGCTTCCGTCGGGAGAAAGTAAGGAGTCTGTATATAAAAATATTTCCGGGCACCGGTTATCGCCATGACAAGTCCCTGCATGATTTCTTTCCAGGGACCTATCGGCTCAGCCGTTACAATCTGCGCCAGTGAAGTGCCGCAGGCATCCACCTTCGGGAAGTAGCGGGCAGACGTAATCAAGGTACGGTCTACAAAATACCAGTCGAGCAGAAAAGCCGTTTGCAGACCATGCACAGCCTTACCTTCCAGCAGCAGGTGCGTATCACGCCAGATGCCCCATGAAAAGCCGCGCATATAACGTTCGGCCAGGTTCATTCCGCCTACAAAGCCCACGCGCCCGTCAATGACTACAATCTTGCGGTGGTTGCGGTAATTCACCTTGCTGGTGAACAAAGGAAAACGTACTTTCAGGAAACTGCGCACTTCCACTCCCGCCTCGCGCATCTGTTCATAAAAGCGGTTGGGAACATGCCAGCATCCCACATCATCATAAATCACACGCACCTCCACTCCCTGCTTCGCTTTCTCCATCAGCACATCGCGCACCATACGGCCTATGGCGTCATCCTCGAAGATATAAAACTCCATGTGGATATGTCCGGTCGCCTTTTGCAATTCGCGCAGCAAGGATTGAATCATGGAAAGTCCCCGCGTATAGACTTCCACACGGTTTCCATCGAAAGGAAAAGCCTGGTTGGTGTTGCGAAACAGAGAGATAAGGCGGCCGTAATTTGCCGGAAGCGCACAGGAATCCTGGGCAAGATATTCGGCCATCGGCTTCTTCAACAGACGGTTGTAACTCTTCTTGCCAATGACACGCACCCGCCTTTGGCTGCGGCCGAAGAAGAAGTAAAACACCAGTCCCACCACCGGAAGGAACATCAGCACCAATATCCACGCCATTGTCTTTACCGGATTACGGTTATCGAGAATGATAACCGTGATTGTTCCGATAATTGCGCCAAAATAGATAATATCGAATGCTACTGTGGCAATCAGGCCGGCTATGAAGTTCCAATCAAGCATACATTTGTCACAAGAAGAAATAAGTCCCGAATAAAAATCAAAACAGATTTTAAAACAAATATATGAAAAAGGAAGGAAGTTTTACGACCTATTACATTGATTAACATTAGAACGGACGCCGCCCGCCGCCAAAGCCACCCCGGTGGCCGCCCGGACCGGGGCCGCCGAAGCCTTGCCTGCCACGCATGCTTTCGCGCGCACCCTTACCGCCAAAAATATTCAAACGGTAAATGAAATGCAGCATGCAGTAGCTGTTGACACCATTATAAGACGAAACCGACCGGCCATCCGCCGTCAACGAGCGGCTGATGTTGCTCTGTTGTTTCAGGATATCGTACATCTCGAAGCTCACAGTCGCCGCACCTTTCAGGAACGATTGCGAAAGTTGCGCGTTCCAGATCAACTCGTTGCGGTTCATGCTGCTGTCCGTATAGCCGCGGCGGCTTTGATTGGTGATATTGGTGGAAAGCGTCATCTTCCAGGGCATCGTGATATTGGTCAGCGCACCGTAGGAGAAAGTATAGGGATTCTGGTTATTCTCTGGACGCAATTTACTGCGCTCTGCCGTATAGGAAACCGAACCGTTCACTCCGAATTCAAACCAGTCGTTGCGGTAGGCCCCGTTCACCCGCTCGCTCAGCATAAGTTCGGTGGTGGTATTCTTGTTATCCTGTTTCGTATTCTGATCGTATAGGAAAGCCACGTTGTTATTGTATCTGAGTTGCGAAAAAGAGTTTACCGTAAACTTCTTGTTCTTCAATGCCGTATTGAATCCGAACATACCGAAAGCGCTCCAGTTGCCGTTGATATTCTTGGGCGTAGTGGTCCGTCCTCCGGTTTGCTCGTTGTACACCGTACTGTTGCTGATGCTGTTCTGCGTGGTCGAGAAGCTGAGATGTGTCATCATTCCGCGCTGCAACTCCCCATTATAAGTATTGTAGAAGAGGCGCATATTGTGCGTAAATGCCGGCTTCAGTCCCGGATTTCCTACTCTGATATTCAGCGGATTCGAGTTGTCGGCAATAGGCAGCAGGTTCTCCATGCTCGGCTGACTGCTGCGTCCACGATACATAAAACGCAACTGGCTCACTTTAGAAAAACGGTAACGGAAATCAATGTTCGGGGCAAAGTTGAAAACGTTTCGGGCCGTATCAATCATATAATCCCCGCGCTTATAGGACAATACCGAATGCTGCGGCTGGAAAGACATCCCCGCACTCAACTGATACTTCTCACGGATGAAGCGCAACGACACGGACGCATCGTGGTTGTAGTATCTGTACTCCGCATATTTGCCCAGGCTATCCACGGCATGCGACTCGTATCCGGACGGCAAAGGCCCGTTGATGTCCCACTCCGGATAGTCCAGCATATCGAATGTGGTCTTGTCGCTCTCGCTGTACTTGTATTGGAACTGATAGCTGAACTGCAGGAAAGTGGCGCGTGCAATCGGTTCGCTGTACGTAACCTGGGCGCTATAATTATAATTGTTGGTAGGTGTTGTGATATACTGGTTGCGATACAGCACTGAGTCGCCGCCCAACGCGTTCAATATCTGGTAATAGCGGGTTTCCGACTGCCTGTACTGGTCGTTGTCGTTGTCGCCGTAGCTGAAGCGTCCGCGAAAGGTTATGTTACGTCCGCGATTATTCAGCTTCCTGTTGAGTTGCAGCGTGGCGGAGGTCGAAATGCTTTTGCTTTTGGTCAGAGAAGCATCATTCGTTGCATTGACACGGATACTTTCCAAAGGGTCGTCTTCCAGCTTGTCGAAGTCGAGAAAATCGTTCGGGTTGGCAATCAGGCTATACGGGTCCGAGTTGAATGTTCCCGATTCCGAACCGGAAGTACCGTTTGTCTTGCCGTAAGAGAAGTTAGGACGGAAAATGATATTCGTCATCGAATCCGGCTTCCACTCCAGACGGAAGTTGGCAAAGACATCCGAATTCTTGTTCTTGTTGACAGCGTTCGAATTGGAGTATGAACTTCCGTTCTGCAGGAAGCGTTCCGAAGAGTTGGTACTGATAATGTCCGCACCTTTATAATCATAGCGGACACTACCGTCAAGCTCCAGCTTTGAAGTCTCCGTCGCAAAGTTCGCTCCCAGTGTTTTCGTGGCTACCAAACCGTTGTTCCTGCGCCAGCGCGGACCGCCGCCGCCACCGGAGAACCCCTGGTCGTTGACATTATTGGCAGAACCAATCAAAGAGAATTGCGTCTTATCGACAATGTAATTTACCATCATGCGTGCCATATAACGGTCTTCCGTACCATAAGCCACATCCGCATTGCCGAACCACCCCTTATTCATACCTTTCTTTATGGTAAGGTCGAGCACCGTCTCCTCTTCACCGTCATCTATACCGGTGATGCGTGCCAGGTCGGACTTCTTATCGTAGGTTTTCAGTTTATCAATTATATCCACCGGCAAGTTCTTCAAGCCCGTCTTTATATCGCCCCCGAAGAACTCTTTGCCGTCCACCATGATTTTCTTCAGCTCCTTGCCGTTAATCGTCACATTGCCGTCATCATCGATTTCCGCACCGGGCAGTTTCTTCACCAGTTCTTCCAGCATCGCCCCTTCCGGCGTGCGATAGGCAGAGGAACTGTACATCAGCGTATCTTCCACCACCTGCACTTGCGGCGCTTCCGCCACTACCACAGCCTCGGCAAGCATAATGGCATCCGTTTCGAGCGTTATCGTACCCACATTTTTATTGCGCACGTTGGCATAGAGATGCAGCGGTAGAAACTTATTCTTAAAACCTATATAGGAAACTTTCAGCACATATTTCCCCGCATTCACCTTCGGCAAGGTAAAGTAGCCGTTTCCCGTAGTGGCAACACCGGCTGCATAAGCGCTGTCCGGCAACGATAGCAATTGAATGGTAGCTTGCACCGCAGGCTCGTTCGTGTCTTCAAGCACGCGGCCGGATACGGTGATGTTTTTGGTTTGTGAAAAAGCAGACAATGCCGTTGCCAGCAACAGCACCGCCGCAGTGATAATTTTTTTCATGCCCTGTCTTCTAAATAATCAACACTGTTTATTTGTAACTGATTCTTTTGACAAAAGTACGGGCAAAAGGTTTAACGGGCTACAGAATGATTTTGTTTAATTACCGGTTATTCCGCTTGAACAGGTTGTCCACGGTCGCTTTCTTTATGCCGAATTCAAGGCAGAGGACGTTCATAATCAGGAATATCAGGAAAGAAGAAGAATCGACGGACATAATATCGCCCTGCGCCACCCTGTACAGCATGCCTCCGAAAATAAAGAGCACGGTAAGGAACATCGCATTGCGCGTGGCTTTGTTGCGTATCTCCTCTGTCGCCTTGCATTCGCCTTTCGTCAGCGCAAAAAGTATCATCAATGCCCCCAGCATCATCAGGAGTTTGGAGCACTCTCTATAAAACAGCAGATTGGCATCTGTAACCCTGCCTGTCAGCATCATCAAGAACGGAAGGAACAAGGCCAGCGCAATTACGAAATAGCCCAACGGACGGCAGTATACGGGAAGTAAAGCTTTCATTTTCTTACATACAAATTAAAGGTTACGGTGCGGACACCTTACAAATACATAGATTTTCGGAAACAAAGATAACGTTTTATTGTTGAAAGAACTATCTTTGTAGCATAATAAATAAAGAGAGCAATGCTCCCTTCCATAATTTACAACTTCTAATCCGTAATAAGTCAAATGAGTAAACAAGAAGTAATCCTCTGCAAGGAGTTGGAAAACGACCTGACGCATGCCATCGGAAAATGTCCTCACGACAAGCTTTTCATCCTTACCGACGAACATACGCACCGCCTTTGCCTGCCGCAACTGCAAAGCATCCCCGCACTGGAAGATGCCGCCGAAATCATTATCGGAGCAGAAGACGTGCACAAGAACCTGGAAACGCTGGCTTCCGTGTGGCAGGCTCTGAGCGAACAGGGAGCCACCCGCCATTCGCTCTTGATAAACCTGGGCGGCGGAATGGTCACCGACCTCGGCGGCTTTGCGGCTGCCACTTTCAAACGCGGCATTGCATACATCAACATCCCTACTACCCTGCTTGCCATGGTAGACGCATCCGTAGGCGGAAAAACAGGCATCAACTTCAACGGACTGAAGAATGAAATCGGTGTCTTCGCCCCTGCTTCCTCCGTCTTGCTGGAAACCGGGTTCTTGCGCAGCCTCGATGCCCGCAACTTTTTCTCCGGCTATGCCGAAATGTTGAAGCACGGACTCATCAGCACTTCCGACCACCTGGCGGAGCTGCTGTCTTTCGATACAGAAAACATAGACTACTCCGCACTCAGGACAATGGTAGGGCGCTCCGTACAGGTAAAGGAAGATATTGTGGAACAAGATCCCAAAGAGCACGGCATACGCAAGGCGCTCAATCTGGGACACACCATAGGACATGCTTTCGAGAGTCTTGCCCTGGCCGAAAACCGTCCGGTACTGCATGGTTATGCCGTGGCGTGGGGACTTGTGTGCGAACTTTACCTCTCCTACCTCAAAGCCGGCTTTCCTAAAGATAAAATGCGCCAGACCATCCAATTTATCAAAGAGAATTACGGTGCTTTCGCCTTTAGCTGCAAGCAATACGACAGCCTTTACGAACTGATGTTGCATGACAAGAAAAACACTGCCGGCATCATCAATTTCACGCTGCTGAAAGAGGTAGGCGATATCTGCCTGAACCAGACGGCGGACAAAGAAACGATTTTCGAGGTGTTCGACTTTTACCGGGAATGTATGGGGGTATAAATCCCTCACTTTCCCAAGAACTGCATATACTGCTGTTGTGCTTTGTCCAATAAAGCCTCATCTATGCGGCTTTCCTGCCGGAAGAGAGAATACTCCGGGGCACATCCGTTTCTTTTAACCTTCCTGTCCCAGTTCCCTACAATCTGCCCTTCGTAAAGTATTACCGGAAAGAACAGTCCGTTCCCCGTAAAGGCTTTGGAATAGTGTTCGAAAGGGAGCACATCCGTCCGGTCTTTATAACCCAGCAGCAGCTCATCGTACGGCGGCAGAAACCGTATATGCCCTTTTATGCTGCCGCGGGTTCTGCCGGACTCATGAAGATACCAGGTCTGCCCTTTCCACTGCTCTTCCGTCAGTTCACTGCCTATCAGATATATACCTTGTTTCGCTTCCGTTACGGATAGTCCGGACCACCACACAAAATCCTGTAAAGTGGCAGGGGTATGACTACGGAAATAATTCCTTGCCAAACGTGCCAGCGCCTCGTCCTTCGTTATGTCCGGCACAGGTGGCACGCACTCTTCCAGAAGCATGTAAGCATGCTTTCCGCCTTTAGACTCTCCTCCGCAAACGATGCCTTCCACTTCCGCCCGTACCATAAAGCGGGTCATATGATAGTTGTCCGCCGCCAGCCCCGAATGCCGGAACTGTTCCGCTATTTCCAGCCTGGTCAGCCTTTTCTTTCCGGCAAGAATCGTTTCCAATGCACGATTGCTTTTACTGTAAAGTTCCTCGGATATCTCTTCCCTGCCTTTGGCGTATGCCTCATTGGCAGCTTTTATACGCCGGGCAGAGAGCTTCAGCATCCAACGAATATCTTCTGCCGCCACCAGATGCCACGTAGGGCGCATTACATGCGTTCTTAAAATCTCTCCTTTCTGCAACGCTTCTTCCACCGTCCGGACAGTGACCGAAGCCAGGCGCATACCCACCGCCCATTTAACCATTGCATAATCCTGTGCCTGGACAGCTCCCATCCAGGACACCAACTCTTTCGGAGAATGAAACAAAGGATTCGCCAACTGCTGGTTCAACAAGCGCAATTTAGGTATATCCATCATCAAATATATTGTTTATACGGTTTATAACTGCTTTTGAGAGATGACAAAGCTAATATAAATAAACAAGAAAAAGGTAATATGCCCCAAAGAATCATCCGTTTTTCCGGCCGGATATTGCAATCACCTACTATTTCAGATTTATTTAACAATAAGAAAGCACTGATAAACAGCGAATTTTAAAATAAAGGTAAAATAAAGGCAATAAAAAATCACAGAAGTATTTGCTATTTCAAAATAAAGACGTACTTTTGCATCCGCAATTCGGGGTGTAGCTCAGCCCGGTTAGAGTACGCGTCTGGGGGGCGTGTGGTCGCTGGTTCGAATCCAGTCACCCCGACTGGTAAAAATGAAGGAGTTAAGTGATAAACTTAGCTCCTTTTTCTTTTATATATGACACATTTATAACACAAATCGTGACGAGCAAAAATACACGTAAACACTGAATTATAAATTAAATTTATTATGATGAACAAATTCAAACTTTCTGTTTTAACAATCTTTTTGCTATCAATCTCATTACCAAGAATACAAGCTCAGACTAATGTCCGAGCTTATGAGAAGTGGGAAGCTACGCAATTCGTTGCTGTAAGTGGACATCAACCGGAAGACTATGTTCTTGCAGATAATAATTGGGAAATAATATATAATCTACGAACGCCTCATACCCTAAATGAACTTCTTAAAATGGGAGTTAAGTGTTCTGACAGCCAATTATTATTATTGGAAGTAGGAGGACTAATTGACAGAACCAAAGGAAAATGGAGATGCACAATTCCTATTCTTGACGAAGAACAGACAACCTCTTTAAGAAATATCAGTAAGGAGATTGCGAAATCCATGTATTCAAACACTAAAAGTGATTTTGTCTCTCTCGTACATACAATCAAGGAGATGGGATTTGAAAATAACGCACTTTCATTGGTGTTTTCATATCTTTTGGATGGTAGGATGTGGACTAAACTTGTCTTATTCGATGAGATAAACAACCATGCTGGTTGGAGTGGTTGCTACTGGGTTTTATATGAGCCACGCAAAGACCTCAAATTCGGAACAAATGGCTTTGGTGATATGAATTTTATACTAACCTATCTCAACAGCGAAGTCTCACCAAGCAGTAAAACGATGGATGAAAGTGCTGAAGAAATATCCAAATTTGGGAAAATAAACAATCCACAACTTATTTCTAAACTCATACCTTATGGCTTGACAAACAGTAACGGGGATATACAATTTCCTATTATAAAAAAACAGCAAGACCGTTTTCATCACATTATCAAAAAGCTGGTTGACTCCATTTCTTCTGAACTTAAAAGTAATTGCAGCAATATAGCAACCCAATATAATATAAGTGATGAAAAAACAGCAATGGTAATTTTGTACCATGAGGTTATGTGGTATTTAATGGATAATCTGATTCAAGATAATGTGTTACATATTCCTGCTGTTTTTAAAGACGAGAAAAAAAATAAACAACGGCTGAATGAAGTCGTTTTCTTTGTTGAAGGTGGATTGATGCAGTAATGTCTGTAGTTTCTGAAAAATCAATGCTTTGCTACAAGTTTAATAAAATAAATCTACAACAACAGCTCAACGTAAAAAATCCCCGCTTCTTCCATTCTCTTTTGCCTAAGCCTAACCCGCTTTTCCCACACAAAAACAGCACTTTCCTTATTCTTTTTTGTTGAAAAGCAGCATGATAAATGTAGCCGTACCACAATAAAAACCCCGTTTTCCAGTTGCGGGCCCTGCGGTTGCCAACTGCGAACCGCAGGGTTTGCAGCTGCGGGCTCTACAGCCCGCAATTGGAAAACGAGGAATACTACATGCTGTTGCAACATTATACAAGATGCAATAGCGGAAAAACAACAAGGCAACATCACATTTATCTTACGCATTCGGGAGGCAAAGTCACGGTTTAACCTTTTTTAGCCCCTGATATGAACAAAATCTCCCCAAATGCAGGAAATCTTGTTTTAAACAATAACACACTGATTATAGGACGATTAAGAACTGAAAGACGGATAAAAAGAGCCTTTTCCCGTGACGACCGAATTTGGTCGTCACCTGTCGCCGTCCGTGTCACCACGTCTGTATCGCTCTCCCACAAAGGGATAGAGACTAAAAGTGACGAGTGACGACCGTTTTTCTTTTTAACCCCTTTCTCTTATTCGGATAAGAATTGCTATTTTTGCAGATAAAAGAACAAAATTATGGGAGCAGGAAAATGGATTGGCGGTATCATCGGCTTCATGGCAGGCGGACCGCTCGGCGCATTGGCAGGATATGCACTCGGGTCGCTGATAGAGCTCGGTGGCAATACTGCAAGTTATACGACAGACTATGGCAACGGGCAGACTGAGGAAGATGTCTTTGCCGGGCAACGGAACAGTTTTCTTTTTTCGATGCTGGTAATGGCCTCGTACATCATACGGGCAGACGGACGCATCATGCACAGTGAAATGGAATATGTCCGCAATTTCCTACGGACCAACTTCGGCGTTGCGGCAGTAGGCGAAGGCGAACGGATATTGCTCAACCTCTTCGAGCAACGCAAGCGAATGGACATGCAGAATCCTCTCGCATTCAGACAGACCATCCGTGATTGCGGCAGGCAGATAGCCGCCAACCTCACATACGAGGAACGCCTGCAACTGCTGGGATTCCTTGCCAACATAGCCCGGAGCGACAACAACGTCTGCCGCGAAGAGATAGAAGCGCTGAAAGAAGTGGCAACCTATATGGGACTGTCCGAAAAAGAAGTGGAATCCATGCTCAACCTGGGCGGCAACTCCCTGGAAGCTACCTACAAAGTTCTGGAAATTCTTCCTACAGCCACCGATGAGGAGGTGCGTGCCGCCTATCGCAAACTGGTACTTAAGCACCACCCCGACCGGGTAGCCACATTGGGAGAAGACATCAAACGCGCCGCCGAAGAGAAACTCCAGGACATCAACAATGCCAAAGAAATAATCTACAAAGCAAGAGGTATCAAATAGCCGCGAAAGACTGTCTCACCGAAAAAGGGCTTTAATCCCCCCAAGAATATTAATAGAACCCTATCCGATATGAAGAAAATTTTTGCTTATCTCACACTGGGTTTCATTACCCTCACCACCTATGCCGCAACTCCTCTCTGGATGCGCGACATACAGATTTCACCCGACGGTACGGAAATCGTTTTCTGTTACAAGGGAGACATCTACAAAGTTTCCGCAAAAGGCGGTACGGCCACGCAGCTCACCACGCAGGAGTCTTACGAATCGTCTCCCGTATGGTCGCCGGACGGCAAACAGATAGCGTTTGCCAGCGACAGGCAAGGAAACTTCGACGTCTTCGTAATGCCGTCCGATGGCGGTGCGGCACAACGCCTGACCACCAACTCGGCAGGAGAAATCCCTTCCGCATTCACGCCCGACGGCAAGTATATCCTTTTCTCCGCCGCCATACAGGACCCGGCCGGAAGTGCGCTCTTCCCCAGTTCTGCCATGACCGAGCTTTATAAAGTCCCCGCAACCGGCGGACGCACCGAACAGGTATTGGGTACTCCCGCCGAAGCCCTCTGCTTCGACAAAACAGGCGACATGTTTTTCTACCAAGACCAAAAAGGATTTGAAGACCAGTGGCGGAAGCACCACACCTCTTCCATTACACGCGACATATGGATGTACGACTGCCGTACAGAGAAGCACACCAACCTCACCCGCCACGCGGGCGAAGACCGCAACCCCGTCCTCTCGCCGGACGGACAGACCTTGTACTTCCTGAGCGAACGCAACGGCGGTTCGTTCAATGTGTACTCCCTGCAACCGGTACACCCCGAAGCGGTAAAAGCGGTAAGCAGTTTCAAGACCCATCCCGTGCGCTTCCTCTCCATAAGCGGCAACGGAACATTGTGCTATGGTTACGACGGTGAAATATATACCCAGCAGGATGGCGCCGCCCCGCAAAAAGTACAAATAGAGATTATCCGCGACGACCGGCCCGATACAGCCCGCCTGACCTTTACCAACGGAGCCACCTCGGCAACCGTTTCGCCGGACGGCAAGCAAGTGGCATTCATCGCCCGTGGCGAAGTGTTCGTCACTTCGGCAGACTATGCCACAACCAAACAGATAACCCACACCCCTGCCGGTGAAAGCGGCCTGTCTTTCGCGCCCGACAACCGCACGCTGGCTTATGCCAGTGAGCGCAACGGCAACTGGCAGTTGTATCTTGCCAAAATAGTCCGCAAGGAAGACCCCAACTTCCCGAACGCCACCATTGTAGAAGAAGAGGCATTGTTGCCGTCAGCCACCGTTGAGCGTGCTTTCCCGCAATTCTCGCCCGATGGTAAAGAGCTGGCATTCATAGAAGACCGTACCCGCCTCATGGTGGTGAACCTTGATACGAAGAAAGTGCGCCAGATTACCGATGGCTCCACCTGGTACAGCACAGACGGCGGGTTCGACTATGCCTGGTCGCCGGACGGAAAATGGTTCACCCTCGAATTCATCGGCAACAGGCACGACCCGTATTCCGATATAGGTCTTGTCAGCGCACAGGGCAACAGCCCCATCATCAACCTGACCAACAGCGGCTACATGAGCGGTTCGCCCCGTTTTGCCCTCGACGGCAATGCCATTCTCTTCAAGACGGAGCGTTACGGCATGCGCGCTCATGCCTCATGGGGTTCGCAGGACGATGCCATGCTCGTTTTCCTCAATCAGGACGCCTACGACAAATACTGCCTGAGCAAGGAAGACTACGAACTGCGCAAGGAGCTGGAAGCCGAACAGAAAAAAGCGCAAGGCAAGGACACTGCCAAAGGTAAGAAAGGCAGCAAGAAAGATGCAGGCCAAGAAAAAGCCGCGGACGATGACAAGGCTCAGGTAAAGGACATCACCGTAGAACTGAAAAACATGGAAGACCGCATGGTACGCCTCACCCCGAATTCCTCGGACATGGGCAGCGTCATCATCTCCAAAGACGGTGAGACCCTTTATTACTTTGCCGCCTTTGAAGGCGGTTACGACCTTTGGAAAATGGATCTCCGCAAGAAAGACACCCGGCTGCTTCACAAAATGGATGCCGGCTGGGCTTCCATGGAAATGGACAAAGACGGCAAGAACCTTTTCCTGCTGGGCGGCAAAACCATGCAGAAGATGAATATGGCATCCGATGAGCTGAAGCCTGTCACTTACCAAGCGCAGGCCAAAATGGATTTGGCGGCGGAACGCGAATATATGTTCAACCATGTGTACAAACAGCAGAAGAAGCGTTTCTACAACACCGATATGCACGGCGTAGACTGGGATGCCATGAGCGCCGCCTACCGCAAGTTCCTGCCTCACATAGACAATAACTACGACTTTGCCGAACTGTTGAGCGAGTGGCTGGGCGAGCTGAACGTGTCGCACACCGGCGGCCGTTACTACGCTTCCGGACAAAGCGAACCGACTGCCAGCCTGGGACTGCTTTTCGACTGGAATTACCGGGACAAAGGGATGCGCATTGCCGAAGTCATAGAGAAAGGTCCGTTCGATAACGCCTCAACCAAAGCAAAGGCAGGCATCATCATTGAAAAGATTGACGGCACAGAGATTACCCCTGAAATGGATTACTACACACTATTGAATGATAAAGCCAAAAAGAAAACCCTCGTCTCACTCTACAACCCGCAAACCAAAGAACGCTGGGAAGAGGTGGTAATTCCGATAAGCGGCAGCGCACTGAATACCCTGCTCTATACCCGCTGGGTGAAACAACGTGCGGCAGATGTGGACAGATGGTCCGGCGGACGGCTGGGATATGTTCATATCGAATCAATGGGCGATGACAGTTTCCGTTCCGTCTACTCGGACATTTTGGGCAAATACAACAACCGCGAGGGCATCGTCATCGACACCCGCTTCAATGGCGGCGGACGCCTGCACGAGGACATCGAAATTCTGTTCAGCGGCCAGAAGTACTTCACGCAAGTGGTTCGCGGCCGCGAAGCCTGCGACATGCCCAGCCGCCGCTGGAACAAGCCTTCCATTATGGTGACCTGCGAAGCCAACTATTCCAATGCACACGGCACACCGTGGGTGTACCGCCACCGGAATATCGGCAGACTGGTGGGTATGCCCGTTCCGGGAACCATGACAAGCGTATCCTGGGAGCGTCTGCAAGACCCGTCGCTCGTATTCGGCATCCCCGTGGTGGGTTACCGCCTGCCCGACGGCAGCTACCTGGAGAACAGCCAACTGGAACCGGACATCAAAGTGGCCAACTCGCCCGAAACCATCGTAAAGGGTGAAGATACCCAACTGAAAGTTGCCGTAGAAGAATTGCTGAAGGAGCTGGACAAATAAGATACCGGCCGGCAGGCTTCGGACTCTGCATAACAAGGATTATACGAAAAAGAAAGGGATGTGGCCACATCCCTTTCTTTTTCGTATAACAATATGTCGGGGCTTCCGGCAGCTCCTTTTCAATCGCCCATATCATTCAGATGTATCTCCAATGCCTTCACCGAGATATAAATCTCATACACCGAAATTGCCAGCGAGATAATCAGCAACACCAACGCCAGGCCGAAGATATAGACCGATACCAGATGAAGCCGGATATAGATAAAAAACATGCTGACCACGCACAGCAGCAGGCTTGCTATGCCGGTTACCTGCATAGCCCGCGTCAGGTAAAGCCGTTGCCGCAGATTGGCAATCTGTGCGGCCGTCACCGACGAATGACTCTTCTGATGTTGCTCTTTCAAAGCACGTACAAGACCGGCATAGGACAGAAAACGGTTGGTATATGCCAACATTATCAAAGATATTGCCGAGAACAGCAAAGCGGGGGTAGTTAAATCGATTTCCATAAAACGTTTTTCTTCATTCTTTTAAAATCTGCAAAGGTAAGCAATAAAACCGAAAAGGAAAATAGCCTTCCCTATCTAACTTTTTTCCATTACCTTTGTTCCCAAGAAAAGACCTAATTCATCAAAGCCTATGTTCACAGACTTGCTCAATTCCTCTTATTTCGCCCTGTTCCTCATCGTAGCCCTCGGCTTCATGTTGGGAAGGATTAAAATCAAAGGATTGTCACTCGACGTATCCGCCGTTATTTTCATCGCCCTGCTATTCGGGCATTTCGGCGTCATCATCCCCAAGGAACTGGGTAACTTCGGACTCGTACTGTTCATCTTCACCATCGGCATACAGGCGGGACCCGGTTTCTTCGACTCCTTCCGGAGCAAAGGGAAGACCCTCATCATCATCACCCTGCTCATTATCTGCTCCGCCGCCCTCACGGCAACGGGGCTGAAATATGCCTTCGACATCGACACGCCGAGCGTGGTGGGACTCATAGCCGGAGCGCTTACCAGTACGCCGGGACTTGCCGTTGCCATTGACAGCACCCACTCGCCGCTGGCATCCATTGCCTACGGTATCGCCTATCCGTTCGGAGTAATCGGCGTTATCCTGTTCGTGAAACTGCTGCCACGCATCATGCACATCGACCTCGACCGGGAAGCCCGCCGCCTGGAGAAAGAGCGCCGCGGACAGTTTCCCGAACTACTCACCTGCATCTACCGTGTCACGAACCCCGTAGTTTTCGGACGCAGCCTGATGCAAATCAATGCCCGTGCCATAACCGGTGCCGTAATCTCCCGCCACAAGCACGGCGAGCAAATCTCCATTCCCACCGCACACACCGTACTCCGTGAAAACGACTACATACAGGCAGTGGGCAGTGACGAAGCCCTGAACCAGCTTGCCACCCTGGTGGGCGAACGCGAGGAAGGGGAACTCCCGCTCAGCCACACCCAAGAGATAGAATCCCTGCTGCTGACCAAAAAGGATATGATAAACAAGCAACTGGGCGACCTGAACCTGATGAAGAACTTCGGCTGTACCGTGACGCGTGTCCGCCGAAGCGGAATAGACCTTGCCCCCTCGCCCGACCTCGCGCTGAAATTCGGCGACAAGCTGACGGTGGTAGGCGAAAAGGAAGGACTGAAAGGACTGGCGCGCCTCTTGGGCAATAATGCCAAAAAACTGTCCGATACCGATTTCTTCCCGATTGCAATGGGTATTGTGCTCGGAGTGCTGTTCGGCAAACTGAATATATCCTTTCCCGGCGGTTTGTCGTTCTCACCGGGACTGACGGGCGGTATCCTGATAGTGGCCCTGTTCCTCAGCGCAATAGGCAAGACGGGGCCTGTCATCTGGTCGATGTCGGGCCCTGCCAACCAACTGCTGCGACAGTTGGGACTGCTGCTGTTCCTCGCCGAAGTAGGTACGTCGGCAGGAAAGAATCTGGTTGCCACCTTCCAGGAAAGCGGCTGGCTGCTGTTCGGAGTAGGCGCAGCCATTACCCTGGTTCCCATGCTGATAGCCGTGATTGTGGGCAGGATGGTGTTTAAAATCAGTATTCTCGACCTCTTGGGAACCATTACCGGCGGCATGACAAGTACCCCCGGTCTGGCGGCCGCCGATTCCATGACCGACAGTAATATTCCGAGCGTGGCATACGCAACGGTCTACCCCATTGCAATGGTATTCCTCATACTGTCCATTCAAATCATAGCTACAATGATTTAAGACAATGAAAGCACTGGATAAAGAAACAGCTATTGCCCGGATGAATACGTTCGGGCGCAACGGTACGCCCTTCCTGTTTGTTATCGACTACATGCAGGAACATTCGTACGTAGAACCTCTCGACGGGATAGATACGTCCGTATGCCTCTACCAGTTCAGAGGAACAGGCAATGCACCTGATGCCGATGCCCGGTATGCCGGAACGATAGACTGGGAATTCACACCGCCCGCTCCCGCCGACTATCGCCGTTCTTTCGATACCGTGAGGCGCAACCTGCTGGGCGGCAACAGCTACCTGACCAATCTGACATGCAAAGTGCCGCTCCGCACCAACCTGACGCTGAAAGATGTGTTCCTGCATTCACACGCCCTGTACAAGCTCTGGCTGAAAGACCGGTTCGTCTGCTTCTCGCCCGAAATCTTCGTCCGCATGGAAGAGGGCAGGATAAAATCCTTTCCGATGAAAGGCACGATTGACGCCACCCTGCCCCATGCCGAATCAATCCTGCTGGACGATGCCAAAGAAGCTGCCGAACATGCCACGATTGTAGACTTGATACGCAACGACCTCAGCATGGTTTCCGAACATGTCACCGTAGCGTCCTACCGCTACATCGACCACCTGCAGACCAACAAAGGGCCTATCCTGCAGACAAGCTCCGAAATATGCGGCATGCTGCCCGGCGATTACACAAAGCGTCTCGGCGATATTCTGTTCAGCCTGCTGCCCGCCGGCTCCATTACCGGCGCTCCCAAACCGCGTACCATGCAAATCATTGCCGAAGCGGAAGGCTACGAACGGGGATTCTACACCGGAGTCATGGGCTGCTACGCCGACGGACGGCTGGACAGCGCCGTCATGATACGCTTCATCGAGCAGGAAAACGGACAGCTCTATTTCAAAGCCGGCGGCGGCATCACCGCCCAAAGCCGTTGGGAAAGCGAATACAACGAAGTAATACAGAAAATATATGTGCCGATTTATTGAAACCATACGGGTGGATTGCGGAGAAGTGCGCAATACGACTTACCATGAACGGAGAATGAACGATACCCGTACGCACTTCTGGCCTGAAAGCCCCGCTCTGCAACTGGCCGGCTACCTGCCCGCCATTCCCGGAAGCGGCGTACACAAGCTGCGTATAGTGTACGGGCAAAACGGCATCGAGGAAGTGACCTGTACCCCTTATACCCTGCGCCCCGTCCGCTCACTGGCACTGATACAGGCCGACGACATCGACTACGCCTGCAAAAGCACCGACCGCAGTGCGCTCAACCGGTTGTTTGCCCGGCGCGGCGCGTATGATGATATTCTGATTGTACGCCGACATCTGCTCACCGACACCAGCATCGCCAACATCGCCCTCTTTGACGGCAGCCATTGGCATACTCCGCAACATCCTCTGCTGAAAGGGACCAAACGTGCCGAACTGCTGGACAAAGGTATTCTTACGGAAAAGGACATACGCATGGAAGAACTTCCGGCTTATTCCACCGTCCGCCTGTTCAATGCAATGATAGACTGGGGCGAAGCGGAACTGCCCGCCGATTGCCTGCATCCGGTATTCTGAAAAGCACGAATGTGGAGCCAACTGTTTCCATTTCCCAAAGATTTGTCTTACTTTTGCAAGCGGAGTATAAAGTCATCCGCTACCGTAACTTAACAAATACAACTATGCGTTATACCGTTTCCGCTCCCGATGTACCGATGCATGCCGCTATCCGGCTGCCGGCATCCAAAAGTATCAGTAACCGTGCGCTTATCCTGCACGCCCTTGCCCATGGCAGGCAGGCACTCTGCAATCTGAGCGATTGCGACGATACCCGCGTCATGGTGCGTGCGCTGCAAGGCAATCCCGAACATATAGACATCATGGCGGCAGGGACAGCCATGCGTTTTCTCACCGCCTACCTCAGCGTAACGCCCGGTGTCCGTATCATTACCGGAACGCAACGTATGCAGCAGCGGCCCATCCGTATTCTGACAGACGCCCTGCGCCAGCTCGGTGCAAACATCGAGTACGCAGGCAATGAGGGCTTCCCGCCCCTGCGCATCACCGGTTCGGAATTGCAAGGCTGTGAAATATCACTTGCCGGAAACGTGAGTTCACAATATATATCCGCCCTGCTGATGATAGGAGCTGTTCTTCCCCAAGGGTTGCACCTGCATCTTACGGGCTGTATCATTTCCCGTCCTTACATCGAACTCACCCTCAAGCTCATACGGGACTTCGGCGGATGTGCCGAATGGAGTTCCGAAAACAGTATCACTGTATATCCCGGCGGTTACCGGGATGTTCCGTTCACTGTAGAGAGCGACTGGAGCGCGGCATCCTACTGGTATCAGATATTGGCGTTGAGGGGGAATGAAGAACGGAAAACGGGGAGTGGAAAGTCACCGAAAGGGAATGAAGAGGAAACGGTAGAGCTGCTCGGACTGTTCCCCCACAGTTATCAGGGTGACAGCCGCGGTGCGGAGATTTTCTCCCGCCTGGGCGTACACACCGAATACACGGACAAGGGGGTACGGCTCACGCTCGCGGGGACGCCCGTTGACCGTCTCGAAGAAGATATGGTAGATATTCCCGACCTTGCGCAGACCTTTGTCGTCACTTGCTGCCTGATGAATATCCCTTTCCGCTTCACCGGTCTGCAAAGCCTCAAAATCAAAGAGACCGACCGCATCACCGCCCTTATCGCCGAACTGCGCAAATTAGGATATGCGGTACGTTCCGAGCAGGACAGCATCCTGCTGTGGGAGGGTGAACGCTGCCCTGCCGAAAGCGCTCCCGTTATCGCCACCTACGAAGATCACCGCATGGCAATGGCATTTGCCCCCGCCTGCATCGCACTGCCGCAGATAAGGATTGACGAACCCCAGGTAGTATCCAAATCCTATCCGGGCTATTGGGAAGATTTGAAGCAAGCAGGCTTTACCATCTGTCATTAACATCGCCCGACGCGCCGCTGCGGACAGCCTGATTGCATGACGACCGAAAAGCATTCCGGCACACTTTCTTTTTGCCTGTTCAAAAGCGGGCAGATACGAAAACAATGTGTATCTTTGTCCGTTCTATTGTATAAGGACACTTTTTTTCAAGGAAAGAGAACGTATGTGGATACTGATTATTAGCCTGATTGCCCTTGCCGTCGTAGCTGCCATAGCCGGAACCGTACGCAACCGCAGACTCCAGAAGAAAATTGACAATGGCGAACTGGACGCTATGCCCGAAGTACAGGAAGTGGATGCGGAATGTTGCGGACAGCACGAGGTATGCGAAAAAGAGAGCCTGCTCGCCGCCGTCAGCAAGAAGATAGAATACTATGACGACGAGGAGCTGGACAAATACATCGGAGCCGCTCCCGACGAGTATACGCCCGAACAGGAAGATGAGTTCCGTGACGTGTTCTACACCATGCAGTCGGAAGACGTGGCAGGGTGGGTGCGCAGCCTGCAACTGCGCGGCATTGCACTGCCCGACAATATAAAAGACGAAGTATTCCTGATTGTAGGAGAAAGAAGAAATAATCACTAACCCCCGCCGCATGGAACTTTTACAATATACATTCTTTCAACATGCCCTTATCGGCAGTCTGCTGGCAAGCATTGTCTGCGGAATTATCGGTACGTACATCGTCACCCGGAGGCTGGTTTTTATCAGCGGCGGACTGACGCATGCCTCTTTCGGCGGTATAGGCCTGGGACTGTATGCGGGGATTTCACCGATTCTGTCGGCAGCGGTTTTTTCCGTACTGTCGGCATTCGGCGTGGAATGGCTCAGCAAACGGAAAGACATGCGCGAGGACTCTGCCATTGCGGTATTCTGGACACTGGGAATGGCATTGGGCATCATATTCACATTCCTGTCTCCCGGATTTGCACCCGACCTCTCCGCCTACCTGTTCGGGAATATCCTGACTATTACGTTTGGCGACATCGCCCTGCTGGGTGGACTGGCAGCACTGCTCATCCTGTTCTTCTCGTTTTTTCTGCATCCGATAATCCATGTGGCATTCGACCGCGAATTCGCCCGCTCGCAAGGAATACCCGTACAGACCTTTGAGTATGTACTGATGATGTTCATTGCGCTGACTATCGTAGCCTGCCTGCGTATGGTAGGCATCGTGCTGGTCATCTCATTGCTGACAATCCCGCAGATGACTGCCAATCTCTTTTCGCATAGGTTTCACCGCATCATCTGGCTGTCTGTGGGCATCGGTTACCTCAGTTGCCTGGGCGGACTGCTCATTTCATACTATCTCAATGTTCCTTCGGGAGCAGCCATCATCTTCTTCTCCATTATTATTTATGCAATCTGTAAAGGGGGAAAAAGTTTTTGGTTATCTTTGCAGAAAAAGCGAAGATAAGCTGCGCCTCGGCATAAAAAATGAACACGTTCATTTTTTATGCTCTCGGTTTGCATTATCTTTGCAGAAAAATACAAAATAATGGAAATCAAGATTCAGTCATTAGACCAGATTCATGAAGCCGCCCGCCGGTTCGTCGAGGCAATGGGCGACAATACCGTGTTTGCTTTTTACGGCAAAATGGGAGCCGGCAAGACCACCTTTATCAAGGCGGTTTGCGAAGAGCTCGGCGTATCCGATGTCATTACCTCTCCTACTTTCGCCATCGTAAACGAATACCGTTCCGAGATTGCCGGAGAGTTGATTTACCACTTCGATTTCTACCGGATCAAGAAACTGGAAGAGGTGTACGATATGGGATACGAAGATTATCTGTACAGCGGTGCGCTCTGCTTTATCGAATGGCCGGAACTGATTGAAGAGCTGCTGCCGGGAAATACCGTGAAAGTCACCATCGAAGAGATAGAAAACGGTGAACGGGAAGTTACACTGCAACCGCTGGATTAGTACCGGCCGTTAATCATCAACCACTAATCGCACTACATGAGCCAGTACATCGTTCAGGGTATCTTTGCCGTTGCGGGAATTATCTCCCTGCTGGCTGCAATCTTAGATTGGGATTGGTTCTTTACCGCCCAGAACACGCAGTTTGTCGTACGGAATGTAGGCCGCCGGCAAGCACGCTGGTTTTACGGGGTATTGGGAATGATACTTATCGGCACGGCGGTATTCTTTTTTCTGAATACTCCGCCGGTAGCATAAACGGAAAGACTTATATACAACATACCGGAAAAAAGGAAAGGCGCAGGTTTTCATCCCGCGCCTTTCCTTTTTCATTATAATCCAAACTGTGAATTACTCATCCTCCAATGACTCCGTGTATTCCATTTCGCCCTGCACAATGAAAAGGATTTCATCCGGATCATAATCGCCCATTTCGTCTTTATGAGCTTCCTTGATGATGTAATCTACGATTTTTCCCAGATCGACTTCGATATATCCGTCACCGTCGGGCTGCACATCGAGGATGCCGCTCTCGGAATAATACTCGTCAATCAAATCGAGAAAATAATAAAACTCATCGTCAGAGAACTTCTCTTTCAACTCCTGCGGCAAATAGTTTTTGATGTACTCAATGGTCTTTTCATCATCGAGATCATTCTTCAAAAAATCGTCTTCCAGTCCCATAGTTTTATATTTTTAAAGGATTAATAGTACCACCAGCTTACAACAGTGCTTCAATTTTCGCTGCATAAGTCGGTTTAGGAGCAGAACCCACCTGCTTGTCCACCAGTTCTCCATTCTTGAAGAACAGTACGGTAGGAATATTGCGAATACCGTATTCGGCGGCAACATCTCCGTTTTCGTCTACATCGCATTTACCGATAAGCGCTTTGCCTTCATATTCGCCGGCCAGTTCTTCAATGATAGGACCCACCATTTTGCAAGGTCCGCACCACGGCGCCCAAAAATCAATTACCACAGGTTTACCCTCTGCCAGGATTTCCTTGAAGTTGTTGTCTGTAATTTCTAATGCCATTTCTTCTAAATATTAAGTTAAATATCAATTCAACAGTACAGTATCAGCGTTATCCGCCTACTGCCATCAGTGAAGCAAAGATAATTAATTTATCCGAAAATCAAGCTCCGGACGCTCTTTTAAATAAGAGATCAGCTCACGACCTACGGAAAGCTTCACCGGACGGGACACCAGGTCAAGGGTCATCTTGCTCTCCGGGTCGGTCACTTTAAAGTAAAGTTCCGTTGTACCGGGACGCTCCTTCGTCAGTTCCGCCAATTCCGTCACCAATGCCTTGTTCAGCACGCCGAGCGGGATAAGGATCGTTATCTTCTCTATCAGTTTTTCCTTTACATCGGGAAGCAGTTCCATTGAGGTAATCTTCAGCTCCAGTTCGTCCTGCCGCCACTGTCTAGGCTGGCAGCGCGCCTTTATATAAAGGAAGGTACGCTCGCCCAGGTATCCCTGGTAAGTCACCCAGTCGTTTCCGAAGAAAGGCAACTCTGCCGACCCGGAATAATCCTCTATCTTGGCAATGCCATAAGGATTGCCGTTTTTACTGATGCCCCGGCGGACGGAAGTAACGATGCCCCCCATAGTTATTTCACGTCCCACAAGGGCGGTCTTGTCCTCCAGTTCCGCCATGTGTGTGTTACAAACATATTCCAGCACCACGGCATATTCATCCAAGGGATGAGCGGAGAGATAAATGCCTACCAAGTCCCGCTCCTTGTTCAACCGGTCGAGATCACTCCAACGTTCTGCCTGCGGAATTTCGGGAGTGGCTATATCCACTACATTTTCTCCGCCGAACAGGGAGTTGACCGCTGCCGCCTTATCTGCCTGATAACGGTTGCCATAGCGCACCAATGTCTCAATAAAGACTTCATTCTTGGTATTGACGGCAAAATACTGTTCGCGCTTCAGCTCAGGGAAACTGTCAAAACCACCGGCAAGGGCAAGACATTCCAGGTTCTTCTTGTTGCAGGCATTCAGATTGACGCGCTGCACAAAATCGAAAATACCGGTATAAGGCCCGTTCTTCGCACGCTCTTCCATGATGCTTTGCACAGCACCCTCACCTACTCCTTTCACCGCACCCAATCCGAAACGGATATTACCTTCGGGGTTCACGGTAAACTTCAGGTTCGATTCGTTCACATCGGGACCAAGCACCTTGATGCCCATGGACTTACATTCGTCCATGAGTTTGGTTATCGTCGTTATATCGGACAAGCTTCGGCTCATTACGGCAGCCATGTACTCTGCCGGATAATTGGCTTTCAGGAACGCCGTCTGATAGGCAACCCATGAATAGCAGGTGGCATGAGATTTATTGAAAGCATAGGATGCAAACTTCTCCCAGTCCGCCCAAATCTTTTCGAGCACCTTCGCATCGTGTCCGTTCTTCTGTCCGCCAGCAATGAACTTCGGTTTCATATGGTCCAGCTTGTCGCGCAGTTTCTTACCCATTGCCTTACGCAAGGCATCGGACTCACCACGGGTAAAGTCTGCCAACAAACGGGACAGAAGCATCACCTGCTCCTGATAGACGGTAATGCCGTAGGTATCTTTCAGATATTTCTCCATGATGGGAATATCATACTCGATAGGCTTGCGTCCCCATTTACGGTCGATGAAGTCAGGGATATAGTCCATAGGTCCCGGACGATAAAGGGCATTCATGGCAATCAGGTCCTCGAAAGTACTTGGCTGCAACTCGCGCAGGTATTTCTGCATGCCGGCGGACTCGAACTGGAAGGTACCGATAGTCCGTCCGTCGCAGTATAATTTATAGGTAGCGGGGTCTTTAATGGAAATCTTGTCGATATCCAACGACAGTCCCCGGTGTAAACGTACATTTTCAACGGCTTCTTTGATAATGGAAAGGGTCTTCAGTCCCAGGAAGTCCATTTTAATCAATCCGGTATCTTCAATGACCGAACCCTCGTACTGGGTAACGAGCATCTTCTCTCCCGTTTCCTTATCATCTGCCGTGCTCACAGGAACCCAGTCGGTGATGTCGTCACGACAGATAATCGTACCGCAAGCATGCACACCCGTACCGCGCACGTTACCTTCCAGCATCTTGGCATACTTCAGCGTATCGCGCACCAACGGGTCGGGCGATGCCTCCGCAGCCTGAAGCTCAGGTACATAGGCGATGGCATTGGGAAGATTCAGTTTCTTATCGGGAATTTTATCGGGAACTAATTTTGCCAGACGGTCGGATTCCGACAAAGGCAGCTTTTGTACACGGGCGACATCCTTGATGGCCAGTTTGGTTGCCATAGTACCATACGTGATGATATGCGCCACCTTCTCCTGACCATACTTTTCCGTTACCCAGCGCAATACTTCACCGCGTCCGTCATCATCGAAGTCCACATCAATATCAGGCAAGGAAATACGGTCGGGATTAAGGAAACGCTCGAACAGCAGGTCGTACTGGATAGGGTCTATCTTGGTTATGCCCAAGCAGTATGCCACGGCCGAACCGGCAGCCGAACCACGTCCCGGTCCCACCGAAACGCCCAATTGCGTACGGGCGGCATTGATAAAGTCCTGTACAATCAGGAAGTAACCGGGGAAACCCATCGTCTTCATAATGTACAACTCAAAAACCAAACGTTCTTTCACCTCGTCCGACAACGGGTCACCATAAAGCCGTTTGGCACCGTCAAATGCCAGTTTGGCAAGATAGTCGGCTTCCAATTTAATACGATAAAGTTTTTCGTAACCGCCCAAACGCTTGATTTTGGCTTTGGCGGCTTCCTCGTCCAAGACGACATTTCCGTTTTCGTCCTGCGTAAACTCGTCGAACAAATCTTTTTCCGTATATTTCCGCCTGTATTCCTCTTCCGTTCCGAAATCTTCGGGAATGGCAAAAGTAGGCATGATAGGAGCATGGTCTATGGAGTAATATTCCACCTTGTCCAAAATCTCCAGTGTATTGGAAAGCGCTTCGGGAACATCGGCAAAAAGCTCGTTCATCTCCGCCTTGGTCTTCATCCATTCCTGCTTGGTGTAAAGCATACGGCTCGGGTCGTCCAGATCCTTGCCCGTACTCAAACAGATAAGGCGGTCGTGCGCCTCGGCATTCTCCTCGTCCACAAAGTGAACGTCATTGGAGCAGATTACTTTTATATTGTACTTCCTGGCATATTCCAACAGTTTGGCATTGGCTTTTTGCTGTAAAGGATAAGCCTCATGATTGGCACGGGAAACAGTTGCCTTATGACGTTGTAATTCCAGATAATAATCATCCCCGAAAAGATTCTTATACCAACGGATAGCCTCTTCCGCTTCTTCCAACTGGTCGTTGATAATCTTTTTAGGAACCTCCCCACCGATACAGGCGGAACAGACTATCAATCCTTCATGATACTTCTCCAATTCATTGCGGTCGGTACGCGGACGCATATAGTATCCCATAGTCCATGCACGGGACACCAGCTTTATAAGATTGTGATAACCTTTTTCATTCTTCGCCAATACAATCAGGTGATAACCGCTCTGGTCGGGCTTACCCTCTTTCTTGTCCATCGTGCGGCGTGCCACATACATCTCACAACCGATAACGGGCTTGAACAGTTTATTTTCGGCTTCCGTTATTTTTGCTCTGCAAGCCGCTATCTCCGCTTCCTTATCCTCACATTCTATCTCACCGCTCTCTATGCCGGCAATCCGTTTTTTCAGGTCTTTTATCTCCCCTTTCGGACCGCTGTTCTTCTTATTGACATAGTTGGTGAATTCCTTGATACCGAACATATTGCCATGATCGGTAACGGCTATACCTTTCATACCATCCTTCATCGCCTTGTCTACCAGCCGGCTTACGCTGGCCTGACCGTCAAGAAGTGAATACTGGGTGTGTACGTGCAAATGAACAAAATCCTGCATAAATTTATCCTTTCTATAAGTGAGCATAAAGGTACGACCTATGCTACATCTAACAAAAATATTCCTCAAAAAGTTATCAACATCTGTAATTCTATGACTAAATTCTTGTTAGATTTTCAAAATAAGCCTATTTTTGCAGATAATTTGCATTAGAAAAGAATAAAACAAGATACATGGGTCGACTTAAAAAATTAAAGAAAATACGTATTCACCGTGAAGGAACACATACATTGGCCGGCAGTTTATTGTTGATACTTGCCGTAAACGCAGGGCTTTACTTCGGTTTGGAATGTAAGATTCCCTTCTATGTAGTGGCAGTTATCAGCCTTGTGGTTTATGGCATTTTAGTGAACTTCTTCCGTTGTCCTATACGTTTGTTCGGCCAGGAAAATACTGAAAAAATCGTGGTTGCCCCAGCTGACGGAAAGATTGTGGTAGTGGAAGAGGTTGAAGAAACCGAATATTTTCATGACCGCCGTATCATGGTTTCCATATTTATGAGTCTGGTCAACGTACATGCCAACTGGTATCCGGTGGATGGAATCGTGAAGTCGGTATCTCACCAGAACGGCAAGTTCATGAAGGCCTGGTTGCCTAAAGCAAGCACCGACAATGAACGTTCCACTGTAGTAATCGAAACCCCCGAAGGTGTGGAAATCATGGCACGCCAGATTGCCGGCGCCATGGCACGCCGTATCGTAACTTATGCCGAACCGGGCGAAGAGTGTTATATCGACGAACATATGGGCTTCATCAAGTTCGGTTCGCGTGTGGATGTATTCCTTCCGCTGGGTACGGAAGTTCTTGTTAAACTCGGACAACTGACTACCGGCAACCAGACCGTAATAGCAAAACTCAAGTAACAATGGCAAACTGCATTACCCGCTCCATACCGAATACCTTAACCTGCCTGAACCTGTTCTCCGGGTGTATCGCCTGCGTCATGGCTTTTGAAGCCAACTATAACCTGGCGCTCGCATTCATTATCCTCAGTGCCGTATTCGATTTTTTCGACGGCATGATGGCACGTCTGCTGAATGCACACTCTCCCATCGGCAAAGACTTGGATTCGCTGGCGGATGATGTAAGTTTCGGCGTAGCGCCCTCACTAATAGTGTTCTCTTTATTTAAAGAAATGCATTATCCGGCATCCATAGAGTTCATCGCTCCTTATATGCCTTACACAGCATTCCTTATTTCCGTATTCTCGGCGTTGCGTCTGGCTAAGTTCAACAACGACACCCGCCAGACCAGTTCCTTTATCGGCGTACCGGTTCCTGCCAATGCCCTTTTTTGGGCGTCGTTAGTGGCGGGAATACATCCCATACTTATCTCGGAGAGCTTTAATCCGCTTTATCTCTTAGCATTGATTTGCTTGTTTTCGTGGTTGCTGGTATCGGAAATACCGATGTTCTCATTGAAATTCAAGAGCCTCTCATGGAAAGACAACAAAGTAAGTTTCAGTTTCCTGATTATCTGTATTCCGCTTCTTGTTTGTTTGAAAGTCAGTGGTTTCGCAGCGGTAATTGTATGGTACATCTTGCTGTCACTTCTCACAGGAAAGCGTAAGTAAACATTTTCTTGGCACGGTTGTTGTATTATCGTTCGCTGAAAACGAACACATAAAAAGACATTAGCCCATGTTTCATTTTTTAGGATTTTTATTTATCATTATAATCGCCATCCTGCTTATCGGACTTAGCATCATCGGCACTGTTATCCGGAGTATTTTCGGCTTGGGTAGCCGCCGCTCATCAAACACTTACCGGAACGACAATGGAAATTATCAATCCGGAAGAGGGTATTCTTTCAATGACAGACAACAGTCCGGCTCTTCTTCCAACGAAGAACCTAAAACAAGGATAAAAGAAGAAACCGCACATGGCAGGCACAAGAAACTGTTTTCCCAGGACGAGGGGGAATATGTGGATTTCGAAGAAATCAAAGAAGAATAGCAATTGCAGAGAGTCATATCATTACACAGGGACATTCATTAAATATTACAAAATTAGCCAACTAATTCATACACAAATTATTGCGAATTAGTTGGCTTTTTTGTATCTTTAGGTATTCCCCCGAAAACAAGGTTTGACGGCCAAAACGGGGGAAATACCCAAACTAATAAGATATGGCAAAGATACACAATATTTCAGAAATTCACCCTACTTTGGGTTTTACAGAATTTGATATTCTGGAAAAATACCGCAAGAGTTTTAATGAGAGTGAGCTTGGCAAGCTTCATTCGGTCTTTCCGTTTGAATGTATGGCAAAAGCCGCAGGCCTGTCGGACCGGCGCCTGGGACGCAGGAACATATTCAGTCCTTCCGCAAAGATCGCCCTTATGGTCCTGAAGGCATACACCGGATTCTCCGACAGGCAACTGG
>CDZU01045081.1_pt1 | contig 32700 bp, 33 predicted proteins | sample 557441 | NCBI WGS metagenome assembly CDZU01 (sample SAMEA3182114, study PRJEB8094) | gut metagenome | biome: human; feature: gut; material: Stool; isolation source: human stools | place: Canada | collected 2013-06-10
GACAACATGGAGCTGGCCGAGGACTTCCTCAAGTACCTGATCCGGTACGCGCTCGAAAACTGCGCGGACGATCTGGCGTTTCTAGCCAAGATGTACGACGGAGAATTGCTCGAGCGACTTCGTTTCGTCGTCGAGAACGATTTCGTGCGGCTGGACTATACCGAAGGGATCGAAATCCTCGAGAAAAGCGGCGAGAAGTTCGAGTTCCCGGTCAGCTGGGGCCTCGACCTGCAGAGCGAGCACGAACGTTATCTGGTCGAGCGCCACTTCAAGAAGCCGGTTATCCTGATCAACTACCCGAAAGAGATCAAGGCGTTCTACATGAAGCAGAACGAAGACGGCAAGACGGTACGCGCCATGGACGTGCTGTTCCCGAAGATCGGGGAGATCATCGGCGGTTCGCAGCGCGAGGAGAATCTCGACAAGCTGCGGGCCCGGGTCGACGAGCTGGGCATTCCGCAAAAGGACATCTGGTGGTACCTCGACACGAGACGATGGGGCAGCGCGCCGCACAGCGGCTTCGGGCTCGGATTCGAGCGGCTGCTGCTGTTCGTCACGGGCATGGCCAACATACGCGACGTGATTCCGTTCCCCCGCACGCCGAAAAGCGCCGAATTCTAAGCGTTGTCCGATTGTGCGATCCGCAGGCGAAAGATCGCTATCACTTACGACTTATCACGACACAAAGTCCCCTTTCACGGGGGCTTTTGTCAAATAGATTATGCGTATCTTTGTCCTATACGAACCGAGCATACCATAATTTATTTAACCGCTATGAAATATGTCTAACATCAACCAACGCCAGGTACAGAAACTGCTGCAGAAACTATCGCCGCAGCAGATCCAGATGATCAAACTGCTGGAGTTGCCCGCCGTTCAGCTCGAACAGCGCGTCAAGCAGGAGATCGAGGAAAACCCCGTACTGGAGGAAGAAGCCACCGAGGAAAACGACGAGCAGCAAACCAAAGAGGTTTCCGTCGAGGAATACTTCGCCGAGGACGATACGCCGCGGTACAAATATCACGCCAACAATTATTCGAAGGACGACCAGAAACGCCCCGTCTACCTGACCGAGGGAATGTCGTTCCACGAGAACCTGATCGAGCAGCTCGGCTTCAAGAACCTCTCTCCGCGCGAGATGACCCTCGGGCAATACCTGATCGGCAGCATCGACGACGACGGGTACCTGCGGCGCAGCCTGAGCTCGATCGCGGACGATATCGCGTTCAGCCTCGGAATCGAGACGACCGAGCAGGAGCTGGAAAGCGTACTGAAAGTCATCCACGAACTGGAGCCCACGGGCGTCGGGTCGCGTAATCTGCAGGAATGCCTGCTGCTCCAGATGCATGCCATGCCCCAGCACAGCGAGGCACAGAAACTGGCCATGAAAATACTGACCAACTATTTCGACGAGTTCACGAAGAAGCATTACGAAAAGCTGATGTCGCGGCTGAGCGTCGGCGAGGACGAGTTCCGGGACGCGATCGAGGAGATCGTCCGCCTGTCGCCCAAACCCGGCAACCTGTACAGCGACGGGAAGAACGACAACCAGCCCTATATCATACCGGATTTTACGCTCGACTATCAGAACGGCATCTTCGAGCTGAGCCTCAACTCGTCGAACATCCCCGACATCAAAGTCAACCGGCGCTACGTCGAGATGATCCGCGAGATGGCCACCCGGGGCGGGCAGAGTACCGAGGCCGACCGCGAGGCGATCCAGTTCGTCAAGAACAAGATCGACTCGGCCAAATGGTTCATTTCGGCGATCAAGCAGCGCCACGACACGCTGATGCATACGATGCAGGCCATACTGGACTATCAGCGCGAGTATTTCATCGACGGCGACCAGTCGAAGTTGCGCCCGATGATCCTCAAGGACATCGCCGACGCGACGAATCTCGACGTATCGACGATCTCGCGCGTGGTGAACAGCAAGTACGTGCAGACGCAATTCGGAATCATACCGCTCAAGCGGCTGTTCTCGGAGGCGATGCAGACCGACAGCGGCGAGGAAGTGTCGTCGTACGAGATCAAGAACCTCCTCTCGGAGTGCATCGACAAGGAGGACAAGCGCAAGCCGCTGACGGACGAGGTGCTGATGGATATCCTCAACGCCAAAGGCTACCACATCGCCCGGCGCACGGTGGCCAAGTACCGCGAAATGCTCGGCATTCCGGTCGCTCGGCTCCGCAAGCAGCTATAGCGGTCGCCGTCCGCGCGGCGAGCCATGCGGGCGAACAGCACGCGGAAGCAGACCGAGGCTCGGCTCCGTATCGGCTGGGGCCCGCCCTCGGAAATTCACCATGGCCCAGAACGGCGCGATCCGCACTCCTTTTTCGCCATACGCAGTTTTGCAACACACGGTCCCGATTTACGGAATCCCGATCCGGGCAGAGCCGAGACTCGAGAGCGTACCCTACGGTAAACGCGCGTACCGACGCGCCTGAAGGACGGAACCTTTCGGGCCAGTTCTTGCAGGTATGCCGCAACGAAGCGGGATCGTAAGGCGCAAAGGCCGCCCTCTACGACGAAATAAAAGACCCGAGCGACAATCCGGATTTTTTCCTTAACTTAGGCCGCCTGAAACACGCTTGTCCATGAAAAATCCATACGACCGCCTCAGCCGGGCGATATCCTACGCTCTGCACCCTCTGATCGTTCCGACGATCGCCGCGCTGCTCCTGCTGTTCGGCCCGACCGTCATGTCCAATCTGCCGGCCGAGGCCCGCTGGTTCATCGCAGCGGTCATCCTGCTCAACACGCTGATACTTCCGGCCTTCTCGCTGGCCGTACTGAAACTGTTCGGCGGTCTGTCCGACCTCAGGCTGCAAAGTCAGAGACAGCGCATGCTGCCGATGGGTATCGTAGCCGTCTGCTATATGCTGTGCATTCTGTCGTTTCGGCAAATGACGGTCGCTTTTCTGGTCGACCGGTTTCTGATCGCGGCGCTCTGCTGCGTAGTGATCGCGTTCGTCGTCAACCTCTACTGGAAAATCAGTCTCCACATGACAGCGGCAGGCGGCCTGCTGGGTATGATGATCGTGATGAATTACACGGGACTGGCGCAGTTTCGGACTGTGCTCATCGTCCTGACCGTTCTGACGGGCGCGCTCGGCAGCGCCCGCCTGCAACTGGGCAGCCACAGTCTCGCTCAGGTCGGGGCCGGTGCGGCGGCAGGCGTAGCCGTCACGGCGGCCACCGTGCTGCTGATCTGACAGCGGGCGCTTTTGCCCGGTCGGTCCGTCCGAAATACTTGGTTTTTCAAGCCTTATTCGTTATTTTTGACCGGAACCTAACAAACTCTGCCGATATGAATAAAAAATCGTTGCTTGCCGCAGCCGCACTGCTGCTGGGCTCGTCCGGCTCCGCCCAATGGCAGCCGGCCGGGGACAAGATCAAAACGCCATGGGCCGAAAAGGTCGACCCGGCCTGCCCGCTGAACGAATACCCGCGCCCTCTGGCGGAAAGAGCGCGATGGAAAAATCTGAACGGACTGTGGAATTACTCGATCGTCCCGGCCGGAACGCCTGCCGGAGCCTACGACGGCCAAATTCTCGTACCGTTCGCCGTCGAGTCGAGCCTGTCGGGCATAGGCAAGCGGCTCGGAGCCGAAAACGAGCTGTGGTACGCCCGCACGTTCGTCGTCCCGACCGACTGGAACGGCGACCGGATACTGCTCCACTTCGGCGCCGTAGACTGGAAAGCCGACGTCTGGGTCAACGACGTGCAGGTAGGCAGCCACACGGGCGGCTATGCTCCGTTCACGTTCGACGTGACGGCAGCGCTGCACAAGAAAGGAGAAAACACGTTGAAAGTCCGGGTTTGGGACCCGACCGAGCGAGGCGAGCAGCCGCGCGGCAAGCAGACGTCCGCCCCCGGCGGAATCTGGTACACGCCGGTCAGCGGGATTTGGCAGACGGTCTGGCTCGAACCGGTTCCGCAACGATACATCGCCGGGCTGCGGACGACGCCCGACATCGACCGCCGCACGCTGCGCATCGAAGCCGACGTGCCCGATGCGGAGCCGAACGACCGGATCGAAGTGACGGTTATGGACGGCGAGCGGACGGTCGCTACCGCCGTGGCCCTGCCGGGCGTGGCGGCCGAAGCGGCCATGCCGGCCGATATGAAACTGTGGAGTCCCGACTCGCCTTTCCTGTACGACCTGCGGGTAACGCTCAAATCCGGCAAGGAAACGGTCGACGAGGTGAAAAGCTACGCGGCCATGCGCAAATTTTCGACGGCCCGCGATGCGGACGGCATCGTCCGGCTGCAGCTCAATAACCGCGACCTGTTCATGTTCGGACCGCTCGATCAGGGCTGGTGGCCCGACGGACTTTACACGGCCCCGACGGACGAGGCGCTCGAATACGACGTAATCAAGACCAAGCAATGGGGATTCAACATGATCCGCAAGCACGTCAAAGTCGAGCCGGCCCGCTGGTACACGCACTGCGACCGGCACGGAATCATCGTCTGGCAGGACATGCCCAGCAGCACGGGCGGACCGCAATGGCAGATGGAACAATATTTCGACGGAGCCGAATGGCAGCGGTCGCCGGAATCGGAAGCCGACTTCCGCAAGGAATGGCAGGAAATCATGGACTATCTCTACTCGAATCCGTGCATCGGCGTTTGGGTTCCGTTCAACGAGGCGTGGGGCCAGTTCGAAACCGCAGAGATCGCGCAATGGACCAAGACGCACGATCCGACCCGTCTGGTGAATCCGGCCAGCGGAGGCAATCACTACCCCTGCGGCGACATGCTCGACCTGCACCACTACCCGGACCCCGAAATGTATCTTTACGACGCGAAGCGCGCGACCGTGCTCGGCGAATACGGAGGAATCGGCATGGCGGCCGAGGGGCATCTGTGGGAACCGGACCGCAACTGGGGATACGTCCAGTTCAAGACACCGGCGGAAGTGACGGAAGCCTATCTCCGCTACACGGGCATGCTGCTCGACATGATCCCGCGCGGATTCTCGGCCGGCGTCTACACGCAGACGAGCGACGTGGAAATCGAAGTGAACGGACTGATGACCTACGACCGGAAAAAGATCAAGATCGACGAAACCAAAGTACGCGAGATCAACCAAGCGATCTGCCGCTCGCTGGAACACAAAGATAAAACGGCACGAAAACAATAATACGGCTCACTCTCCCGTTTCGTAAGAGAGTTCCAGATAACAAACAAGACGGTCTTATTCGATAAGCGGCGGACGGAAGACGTTCCGCCGCTTGTTTTTTGGCATGGACTTTGCAGTACTCACAATCGAAAGGCGTTCCGCCATGCACGGTTTTCGGAAACGGCAAAACGGAAGATCGGATTTTCGGCACGGTATTTGAAGTGTTCCGAAAGCAGAAAGCGACGACGCGAAACGAGTCGCACGAAATTTGGCACAGAGTTTGAAATATACGCTTTAGAAAGTAAAGTGGACAAGCAACAAGGTTTCTTCATTTATTTAAGTTTGGGTTAGTAGTTTAGGGATGCAAGTCCCGCAGAAGGAGGCAGCCGCGACGGCTCCCTCCTTTTTGTTTTCGGGCAAGACGAACCCGCGCAGCCCGCTCGGGAGTCCGCGAAACACGAAGGCTGTAGAAACAGGCTGAGCATCCGCTGGTTTTCCACACTGCGCGCTCCACACATTTCCACAGAATGCCACACTTCTCCACGCATTCCACACGATGCAGTGTTGTGGTCATTATGTTATGCACGTTACGTCTATCGACTACTTTTTTGACAGATCCCTCTCTTCACGCGATTTGTCGAACCATTTTCAGTTCTACCTGCACCAAATCGGAAATTTGACGCAGAAAACACCTAGTATAACTTGAAAATCAGAAAAAGAAAGCCCCTTCACGATGGGGAATTTTTCCGAAACGAAAATGTACGGACTTTACACCGACAGGGAACATAAATGCATTTCAATCAAAAAGCCCCGTTAAAAAGATTGAAATCCACATATTGAGAAATATCGTAGTTACATGCATTTTCTGACATATATTTTATATACCTTTTCGTCATCGAAGGAGACAATCGGCGATACAAGGAAGGCGCCAGCCCCCAACTTTCGATTCTCGCGGCGAACAACTCTGTCAATTTACCTCCCAGACTCGCCATATCCAAATCTTTCCACGAAACGACGTATTCTTGTAATAGGCTATTGGTATGTTCATTATGATAGCCCAAAATAATACAGGTGCAATCCTCCGCAGGAATTATATGTACAAAGCCATTGTCCCAAACCGTACAGGAATCGGCAATCCTTGCGACAGCATCGTTGGGATGATAGCTGAAAACGGACGAAGCATAAACTTTCACCAAAGGATATCGGTAACAAACGAAGAAAAAATTGTGCGATATTTTTTCCAACTCCTGCTCCAACAAACTTTTATATCCATCCAAATCTCTAATACCCAGTTTATTCCCCGTAATTGACATATCGATAACATCTTCCAAAAATTGTAAAGTACTCGATTTTTTCATCCTGCCGAGGAACTCGATATTCATTTCCTTTTTTCGTATTTCTGCACAAACGGTCCTATAACTCAAAAGCAATTGCATCCGATAATCCGAACAGTCAATTTCATCTTGCTCTATCGAACGGAATAATCGGCTGTCATGTTCATGGCAAAACAGCGGCAAGGAAATAGCCCGATTCAATCCAACCATTTTGAATTCAATCGGAGGATTTCGATTCCATTTATAATAATCGCATCTTTTCACTTCGTATAGATGCCCATTCTCCACAACGCGATCCAACACTCCATGCCGTTGCAAAAGATGGGAATTGATAGCATGTTGATCGCATCCGCCATATATGCATGGCCAAGACTTTTTATCCATATTTTTTTGAATAGCGGCTAAAATCTTCACCGTATCGTTCGTACGACCCATGTATCGTATTTTTTAATACCAAAATGGAAACGATCAAAAGCGATCTATTTTACGGCCTAATGCCAAAAAATTGAAGTATAACAATCGATAAAGGCAACGTCACATAGAGCCAGCTAGCATTCTTCGTTTTTCCAAACTGACGGAGAGGAATTTACATAACACACCGAAAGATCCACAGAAAGATTATGGCCAGTGGCGGCAGACAAAAAACACAACGTACAACTCCGGAATGATCACCATATGCAAAGGAAACACTTACCGAAGCAAACTACTTGCGAACCAGCTTCGTCTTGTAGGCAGCCTTGTACTTGCCTTTGGCCATGGCGGCCAGCTTGCCCTTGATCAGCGTCTTGCGCAACGGAGAGAGACGATCGACGAACAGCTTGCCGTCCAGGTGATCGTACTCGTGCTGAATCACCCGGGCCGCGAAGCCGTCGTACTCCTCGTCGTGTTCGACGAAATGCTCGTCCACATAGCGGATGCGTATCCTTTCCGGCCGGCTCACGTCCTCGTTCAGGCGGGGCAGGCTCAGGCAACCCTCGCCGTAGAGCACCTCCTCGCCGGAACGCTCATAAATCCGGGCATTGATGAAGGTCTTGCGAAACCCGGCCAGACGCGGGTCCTCGTCGGCATTGACCGACGCGTCGACAACGAACACGCGGATGTTGCGGCCGACCTGCGGAGCGGCGAGCCCCACCCCGTCGGCCTCGTACATCGTCTCCCACAAATCCGCCAGAAAGCGATCCAAATCGGGATAATCCTTCGTAATGTCGACCGACTCGTTGCGCAGAACCGGCGACCCGTAGATATAAATCGGTAAAAACATAGTCGCGTATCTTCTTTTTACTCTTTTCCTGATACCGGGCCGTCCGCCCGGAGCCTTCCGGCCGACTCCATGTACCCCTGCAGGATGATCGTCGCGCTGACGCGATCGACCAAGCCCTTGTCATGGCGACGGCGACCCTTGGGCACGCCGCCCTCGATAATGGCCCGCTGGGCCAGCACGGAGGTGAAACGCTCGTCGAACAGCTCGACGCGCATCCCGGGCAACTCCTTCCGGAGACGCTCGACCAACGGGCGTATCTGCGAATAGCTCGCCGACGGAGCCCCGCTCATCTGCCGGGGCATGCCCACGACGATCAGATCGACGCCCTCGGCGACCACATAGCGTTTCACGTAATCGAGCAGCGCAGCAGTAGGCACCGTATCGAGCGCCCCGGCAATGATCCGCAACGGGTCGGTCACCGCCAGTCCCGTCCGCTTCGCCCCGTAGTCGATCGCCAGAATCCGCCCCATAATTTCCTCGCCGCCTTTCCGGCGTTCGCACGCAAAGTTAAGAAAAAAACCTATCTTTGCATCTGCGTCGCGCGAACGCCATGACGGACAATGGCCGTCGGAGCCGAACGCCTCCCGGCGCCGCAACGATTTTCGACCCTTATATGCTTATGAACGGTCCGAACAAAAAAATATCGAATCGCCTCGCCCTGTATTTTGCCGCCGCCTTTCTGTCGGTGCAAGAGCTACCGGCCCAACAGCCGGCGGAACGGGCCGTGCCGCTCGCCGGGATTCATATCCGCGACCCGTATATCCTGCCCGTCGCAGGCGACAGCACGTATTACCTGTTCGGGACCAACCAAGCCGACGTTTTGTACCGTTCCAAAGGGTTTTACTGCTATGCGAGCCGCGACCTGAAAGAGTGGACGGGCCCCTACCTCGCTTTCGTTCCGGACGAAGGCTTCTGGGGCGGGAACAATTTCTGGGCGGCCGAATGCCATGCCTATCGGGACAAATACTATCTGTTCGCGACGATACGCGGCAAGGCCGACAGCCTGCTCGGCACGGCCATATTCGAGGCCGACACGCCGAGAGGACCTTACAGGAAACACAGCAAAGGGCGCGTCACGCCCGAAGACTGGAACTCGCTCGACGGAACGCTGCATGTGGACCGACAAGGACGGCCATGGATGGTTTTCTGCCATGAGTGGACGCAGATCGGCAACGGCACGGTCGAAGCCGTCCGGCTCAAAAAAGACCTGAGCGGTCCGGCGGGAAAGCCGGTCACGCTGTTCAAGGCGTCCGAGGCGCCATGGGTCCGCTCGCACGTCCCCGGAGAAAAGCTGTACGTCACCGACGGACCGTTCCTGCTGCGCAACAGCCGGGGCGAGCTGCTGATGCTTTGGTCGTCGTTCACCGACGAGGGCTACGCCATCGGGCTGGCCCGCTCGCGGAGCGGCGACATCGGCGGACCGTGGGAACAATTTCCGCAGCCGATCTTTCGGCGCGACGGAGGGCACGGCATGATCCTGCGCACGTTCGACGGCAGGCTGCTGCTGAGCATCCACCAGCCCAACCGGACGCCCGACGAGCGGACGAAGCTGTTCCCGCTGCGCGAAACGGCCGACGGAGGACTGGAGATCGCGGGGGACGCGCTCCCGTAAAACGAGCAAAAAACGAAAGTAAACCGAACGATATGACACAGGAAGAACTCTTCAAGAAACTGGTCGCTCACAGCAAGGAATACGGGTTCATATTCCCGTCGAGCGAAATCTACGACGGCCTGAGCGCCGTATACGACTACGGACAGCTGGGCGTCGAGCTCAAGAACAATATAAAGCGCTACTGGTGGGACGCGATGACGAAGCTCAACGACAACATCGTGGGTATCGACTCGGCGATCTTCATGCACCCGCGCATCTGGGAAGCGTCGGGCCATGTGGGCGCGTTCAACGACCCGCTGATCGACAACCGCGACTCGAAGAAGCGCTACCGTGCGGACGTGTTGATCGAAGACTTCATCGCCAAACAGGACGAAAAGATCGCCAAGGAGGTCGAAAAGGCTCGCAAGAAGTTCGGCGATTCGTTCGACGAGGCCAAGTTTCTGGCGACCAATCCCCGCGTGGCCGAGCATAAGGCCAAGCGCGACGAGGCGCACGAGCGGATGGTGAAGGCCCTCAACGACAACGACCTCGACGAGCTGCGGCAGATCATCGTCGACAGCGGCATCGTCTGCCCGATCTCGGGCACGCGCAACTGGACCGAAGTGCGCCAGTTCAACCTGATGTTCGAGACGAAGATCGGCTCGGTCAGCGAAGGAGCCAACACGATCTACCTGCGCCCCGAAACGGCTCAGGGCATTTTCGTCAACTTCCTGAACGTACAGAAGACCGGCCGGATGAAGATTCCGTTCGGCATCGCGCAGATCGGCAAGGCGTTCCGCAATGAGATCGTCGCGCGGCAGTTCATCTTCCGCATGCGCGAGTTCGAGCAGATGGAGATGCAGTTCTTCGTCCGTCCGGGCGACGAGCTGCGCTGGTTCGACCATTGGCGCCAGACCCGCATGAAGTGGCATCGCGCGCTCGGATTCGGCGACGAGCACTACCGCTTCCACGACCACGACAAGCTGGCCCATTACGCCAATGCGGCGACCGACATCGAATACGAGTTCCCGTTCGGCTTCAAGGAGGTCGAGGGCATCCACTCGCGGACGGACTTCGATCTGGGCAACCACCAGAAGTTCTCCGGCAAAAAGATACAGTACTTCGACACCGAAACGGGCGAGAGCTATGTGCCCTATGTCGTCGAGACATCGATCGGCGTCGACCGCATGGTGCTTCAGGTACTGTCGGCCTCGTACGAGGAGCAGACGCTCGAGGGCGGCGACACCCGGCTGGTGATGCATTTTCCGCCGGCTTTGGCTCCCGTCAAGGCCGCCGTACTGCCGCTGGTCAAGAAGGACGGACTGCCCGAGGTGGCCCGCGAGCTGATGCACGCGCTGAAGGCCGACCACAACGTGCAGTACGACGAAAAGGACAGCATCGGCAAGCGCTACCGCCGTCAGGACGCGATCGGCACGCCGTTCTGCATCACGGTCGACCATCAGACGCTCGAGGACCGGACCGTCACGGTCCGCCACCGCGACTCGATGGAGCAGCAGCGCGTGGCCATAGCCGACCTGCCCGCAATGATCGGCGAGGAGGTCAGCCTGCGCAAGCTGTTCGCCAAGCTGGACTAAGCAGACGAAAAAATGAACCGAGCGGACCGTTCGACCGCCTGGTCGAACGGTCCGCTCGTTATGAACGATTACAACGACCGGGCCCCCGGGATCGAGTCCGATCGATTAAGGCGTCGCCCGACTCCATTGCCGAGCGTTGGTCGTCGAAGGATCACGAAAGGAATCGGAACGATTCTCGGATTGCCGATCAAAGCCCCATTCAGAAAAACGGTTTCGTCAATGAAATTCCTAAAATTCACATATATTCGATAATAGGACACGGATACGCAAACACTATCACTCCGATTCTTCGATCCCAACTAATTCCAACTATTATGAAAAACCTAATCTTTCCGCAGCATGTCTTTTTCTGTTCGTGGAAACTCTGTTTTTTTCCCGCTGTCACAACGACAAAACGAACCTGAGCGAATACGCTCTGTACAAATGGCATCACCCTGAAGGGAACGTTCCTTACGACACGTCCGATCTGGTCGTCGCTTGCGAGAGCGATCCGGACCGTTTCGTCATAGAACTCAAAAGCGAAGGGGATTCCCCGACATTGACCGGATCGAAATACGACCCGGTCGTCACGTTTACCGTTCCGGCCAATACGAGCACCGATGATCGCGAGTGGAAAATATTCGTCTCCGGACCGACTGCCGCCAGAGCGTTGTCCAACGATCGATGTATACCGACGTGACGATAGGAGAGACGACGTGGGCCCGCGGCAACATCGTGCTCAAGGATGGCCGGTTCGCGATCGGATCGCCGACCGACTTCGGGCTGTTTTTCCGGTTCAACAGCATTTATGGACTACCGTCCGACGATCCGAAAGCATGGATGTATCAAAACATAGCGTATAACCCGGACCAGGTAACGATTCAATGGAAGGATATGCCTTACGATGACGACAGCGATCCCTGCGGCTTGGCGGATCCAGCCGGGACATGGCGTTTGCCGACCAAAGACGAGATCGAATCGCTGAGCGGCACCGTGGATTTTAGTCAGCCATACGATTATAATTACGGCGAGATGAACGGCGTATTCGTTTACAAATATGCAGAAGGCAAACTGATCATGCCGGGTGGAGGCGTACTGTACGACACATACGGAACGGGCATGGCCCGTTATTACTGGAAAGGAGAAGGATACATCCGGTCCGGTACTCCATGCTATGCGATGAAAGGCCACCTTTTCCGTGACCGAACCACGATCGTGGAATTATTGGCCAACCGGTACGCCCTACCTGTCCGATGCGTCAGACAATAAACCGAATGCCGGCAAATATTCCAATTCGGCAAACCATCGTTACCCTCCGTTCCGAAAGCGAATCGCAGAACACGCCCCCGTTATGCGGATCGGTTCCACCGGCCCCATCCGCAAGCGCATTCGGAATGTCGAACGGAACCGTCATATACGGGGGATTCGGGAGACAGCGCATGCGGAAACAGGTTACAGCAGAGGGGAAGTCATCCGCCACGGTAGGGAAATGCTAAATCGCAGAGAATCGCTCGGCCGCAATCCTTCACGCGGACACCCGAGCTCCGATCCGTCGTCCTGCGAAAGGCCGACATCCTTTTCCAGAAAAAAAAGAAAGCGCAGCGACTGATCCGACCGAACGAATATCATGCAAGCTCCGGACCCGGCTCGATATACGCTCTTCGCAGCGAACGAAGCTGTCTTTCGGACGCCCGAGTTTTTTATCTGCCGCGTTTTTTATACCTTCGCCTCAGCGAAATGCAAACCAAAAGGAACGTCATGAACCGAACCGCGCTGTTTCCGGGATCGTTCGATCCTTTCACGCTGGGACACAAGATCGTAGTCGATCAGGGACTCGAACTGTTCGAGCGGATCGTCATCGCCGTCGGCGTCAACACCGAAAAGAGGGGCCTGCTGACGCCCGAGAACCGCGCCCGGCTGATCCGAGACCTGTACCGAAACGACTCGCGCATCGAGGTGGTCATTTACAACGAGCTGACCGGCAAGGTATGCCGCCAGCTGGGTATAGACACGATCCTGCGCGGCCTGCGCAACACGGTCGATTTCGAGTACGAGCGAAACATCATGCAGGTCAATCAGACGCTCTTTCCCGAGATCAAGACCGTGCTGCTGTTCACCCCGGCCAGGTACGTCGCCATCTCGTCGAGCGTCATCCGCGAGCTGGTCACCTTCGGAGGCGATCCGACCCCGCTGATGCCCGAAAACATCGATATTAAAAACTACCTGTAAGCCGAACAGAACAATCAACCGAACCAACGATATGGAATTTACCGCAGAACTGATCGCCGGCTACCTCGGCGGAGAGATCGCGGGCGACCCGAAGGCCGTCGTCACGAAACTCGCAAAAATCGAAGAAGGAGAAGCAGGCGCGCTCGCTTTTCTGGCCAACCCGAAATACGAGCATTATATCTACGATACGAAAGCGACGATCGTGATCGTCAACCGTTCGTTCGAGCCTACGGCTCCGGTCGCGGCGACGATGATCCGCGTCGACGACGCCTACTCGTGCTTCGCGAAGCTGCTCGAACTGTACGTAGCGAACAAGCCCCGGAAAAAGGGCGTCAGCCCGCTCGCGGCGATCGATGCGTCGGCCACGCTGGGCGACGAAACCTACGTGGGCGAGTTCGCGGTGATCGGCGCGAACGTCCGCCTCGGGAAAAACTGCCAGATATATCCTCATGTCTACGTGGGCGACAACGTCCGTCTGGGCGATAACGTACAGTTGTTCCCCGGCGTCAAGATTTACGAGCAGTGCGAGATCGGCGACAACGTGACGATCCACGCCGGATCGGTGATCGGAGCCGACGGATTCGGCTTCGCTCCGGACGACAAGGGTGCGTATCACAAGATTCCGCAAATCGGCAACGTCCGCATCGAGAGCGATGTCGAAATAGGCGCCAACACCTGCATCGACCGGGCGACAATGGGTTCGACGGTCATCCGCCGGGGCGTCAAGCTCGACAACCTGATTCAGATCGGCCATAACGTGACCGTAGGCGAAAACACCGTCGCCGCCTCGCAGGTCGGCGTGGCCGGATCGTCCAAGGTCGGCGCGAACTGCATGTTCGGAGGGCAGGTCGGCATCGCCGGGCATCTGACCGTCGGCGACCGGGTCAAAATCGCCTCGAAATCGGGCGTATCGAACAGCATCCCCGAAGGAGAAACCTACATGGGAAGCCCCGCCATGCCGGGCATCAAGTACCACCGTTCGCATGCCGTTTTCCGCAACCTCCCCGACCTGAGCTACAAGGTCCGCCAACTGGAGAAGGAGCTGGCCAAGCTCCGCGAACGGCTCGGCAAAGCGGAGCAGTAGCCGGAGACGGCATAAGGAAATCATCCGATGGACGGCAAAGTCATTCTGGGAATCGACCCGGGCACGAACCGGACGGGCTACGGCATCGTCCGAAGCGAGGGGAATGCGCTGCATCTGGTCGTACTGGGCGACATCGACCTGCACCGGATCGGCGATCCGTATCGTAAGCTGCAGCACATATTCGAACGCGTCTGTCAACTGATCGACACCTACCGGCCCGACGAGGCGGCGCTCGAATCGCCCTTTTTCGGCGCGAACGTGCAGAGCATGCTCAAACTCGGACGGGCGCAGGGAGTCGCTATGGCCGCCGCGCTGAGCCGGGGGCTGCCCGTCTCGGAATACGCGCCCCGCCGGGTCAAGCAGGCGATCACGGGACGAGGGTCGGCCTCGAAGGAACAGGTAGCTTCCCTGCTCAAAAGCATGCTCCATATGACCGAACTGCCGTCGCATCTCGACGCGACGGACGGGCTGGCCGTCGCCGTATGCCACCATTTCCAGTGCTCGGTCATCGGCCGGATCGATCCGTCGCCGCGCAAGAAGGCCCTCGGGGGAGGCCGCACGGGCAGCAAGAGCTGGGCAGAGTTCATTTCGTCCCACCCCGACCGGATCAAGGGTAAATAAGAAACGAGGCTTTCGGACCGTATCGTGAATCGCCGACCGCACGCCAATCCTGCGAAAAACAGCCGGCCTACGAATTGCGGTGGTCACGGCAGCTTCGGCCGTTCCGCCGCAACAGAGCCCACAAGCTCCATATAAGAGACCCGGCGCAACGATCGCCAGTTTTCCGCAAGTCGGGGAATAAGTCGTTCATGAAGAGGTACGCCGCTTCCATGCCTCCCCATCGGCGGACGGCGTCCGCAACCGACGGCCACCCCGATCGACATTCCGATAAGATCGTTCCCGTAAAGCCTACGGGGCAGACCGGGAAGTACGCTTCCCATCCGGCGGAGCGTACCGCGACGAAAGATACCACGACCGACATCGGGACGAATTCCGGCTTCTCGAACATAGCACGCGACGAATCCGAGGCCAGACCGCATAATACGCCATCCGAATCCGCAATGGACATTCTGGCAAACCGTAAATCTATGCTTACGAATCGGAAAAGGAACGTAAGACATTTTCCCTCTTGCATGAAAACAGTGCGATGACTCGGTCCAAAACATCCATATTCCGCGACTGCAGGGGCAACAGAACGTGAGACGGACGGAAATCCCGGCTCCGATCGAACTATTTTGCACTATTCCGCCTTTTTTATTTGGAAGAAACGATTTTTTACCTATCTTTGCACTCGCAATAAGGGAAGGCTCCGTAGCTTAACTGAATAGAGCACTTGACTACGGATCAAGAGGTTACAGGTTTGAATCCTGTCGGAGTCACAAGAAAATCAAGCACTTGCAAAGGGATTTGTGAGTGCTTTTTCATTGAATGCTCAATGTGCCTTGCGTATGTGCCTTGCGTAAGTTTTAAATCTTGTCCTTTTTCATTAACTGGTAATATCTTTAAAGCATTAAATTCGGCATACCTATTTTGGCACGGGTTAATATTTGTTTGTCTTTGCAAAATTATACTTCCTTTGAATCAAACAAAAGTTTTTCGGAAGAATACATTCATCAGCTTACCGTTTGATCTCCCCAAGTGATATAAAAATGTCCATCATCGTCCTGTTCCCTCCGGAGCAGGCTTTCGACCAGGTTCGGTGAAATACCGAACTCATCGAAGATTTCGGATTGCTCTTTAACCTCTCCCGTTTTGATAAAGTCGTTCAGCCGTTCTTTGGTCAACACGAGCGCCATCAGGTTCTGTTCGATCGAATCTTCGTACAGGACGAAGTGCACATGCGTGAACTCTTTCGAATCGAGCCGGATGAACCGAAAGTAAAACTGTTCCATTTTGGAGATATTCCATTGGAGCGATTCGAGGATCGCATGGTTGCAGGAAGGAATATTGGCCGAACTTTTCAGGCTTTGCTGTGTACAGACCAGCAGTCCGTTCTCCGTAGCCTCGAACTCTGCGATGATCTTTTCCCTGCGTCTGAAGGTGACATCCCCGCGAATGACGAACAGCGGCCTGTCTGCGAATAATTCCCGGAACAGCCGCTCATACATGAATACCGCGCTGATCGTCGTACACCCTATCGTAACCTTGCCCGGTATGCTGCGAATCATCCGGACTACCTGTTTCGTTTTCCGCGGAAACCGGTCGCCGATATATCCCGGCATCGTATGCGGGACCGAACAGGCGCGGATCAACAACATGATTTGGCGGATCAGTCTCATCTGGGCCTCTTTTTTCTGATCCTTTGAGCAGGTAAAGTAGAGTTCGCACAACCGCAGGAACTCTTTCATAACTTTCCGGTAAACAGCCCTTTCTCCCGCGCTTGGTGTGACGTTGCATGTGTGTACATCATATTTCTCTCCCGCGAACTCCCTGAATTTGCGCGTCAGTACCGTCATGGCGATCAGCCTTTGGAGTTCTTTCTTGTTGTAAATATCCTGATTGTGTTTTTCGATCCCGAATACCGTTGTTCTGCCCGGAGAAAAACAGGCCCGGAAGAGGTTATGCCCGCCGTAAGCCGGGAAAGGCATTCCACAACGGTCGTTACTGCGGGAAACGATGTCCCGATCCTTATCCTCGAAATACGCTTCGGGACAATAATTGATCATGTTGACCGAATTGTTGTAAAGCATTTCGAACTGCGGGTAAAGTTCGTTGACATTATTCCGAGTGACCGTTCCGGTCGCGAGCATTTTGTAGCGGGCCCTGCGGAACAAGGCCAACGACAGTCGGGTTCTGCGCGAAAGTGGATTGCTGATTTCGTCCGATTCGTCGAACAACAGGCAGACTTTGTTGGACCGCTGTTTCATAAAGGTTTTGAGCCCTCTTTGCAGTTTTTCCATCATCGACAGCGAGACGAGCAAAAAGACACCTTCCGGAACTTTCGACAGTTTCGCGGGTTCGTCGATACGAATATACTCCGTACCGTTGCGGATCAGAAAGGGTTCCCAGGTCAGATTGACGGCAATGGCCGGAGCCAGCACGATTACGTTCTTGACCTGTTGCAGCCTATCCATCGCATAGCATCCGAAATGGTAAGCCACGGCCGTTTTCCCCGATCCCTGCTGCCAGTTCAGCAAGGAATAGCGTTTTTGGAACAACAGTCCCATATCCTGCTTTTGCAACGGAGTGAACTCGCACTCCTGCAATTCCTTGTTACGGAATCGCAGCCGATCGATGTATGCATCGATTCGGGGATCGGGAGTCATTTCAGGGAAAGGGGTCTGCTGACGCAGAAATTCCTTTCGTTTGCGGGCAATCAGTTTTTCGGCCTGCCTGTATTGCTCTTTTTGCTTTTTGTTCTTCCGGGGCAGTTCGGGTAGCGGTTCTCCAGCCGCAATCAGCTCCCGGAAAGAGACTTCGCGTCGCTCGATCTTATCGAGCAGATGCGGAGCATAAGCTTTGAGTTTGTAACCGTAAGAAGTTTTGACCAGTGCGATCTCCTTACGGGGAACTTCGTTCTGGTGGCGGATGTGCCGCCGCAGAACAGCGAGTACTTTGGCGTGAGTCAATCTGCGGCGTTTCCACTCCTCATACTCTGTGACCGTGCAGTTTATCGGGGGTTTTTGGTTCCGGAATACGGAAACAAGAGCTAGGGATTTGTCGTAGTGTTTTCGCAGGTGGGGGTGGGTTTTCAGTTCGAACAGGTATTTGTCTATTTTGTACTGAAAGTCTCTTTCGGCCTGCTGAGTCATCCCATCGGCCTCACGCCTCAGTTTCATTCGAATGGTTTTCCTCGCCTCTCTCGTCTCTTCAATCTTTTTCCCGAGCTCTTCGAACGAGAGGAAACATTCTGCATTGTACGGCCGCATTTCGATATGTTCCGATTTTCGCAGGAAAGCCATGATTTTCGTGCTGAATTTTTTAACACCGGAAGCGGCGAATATATCGTCCGGAAGACGGATCTGTCCGAGGAACGAGAACATGGTTTCCATCTCGCTTATCTGTCGCTTGTCCCAAAATTCGTTGAGCATGAAGGTGTGGGGAACAACGATCAGCATCAATCCTCCCGGATTCAGCAAATCGTAGGCTTTCCTGCAAAAATAGAGTTGCGACGGGCAGCCATCGAAGTCGAGATTGTAGGGCGGATTACCGAGCAGCAAGTCGAAGCGAAAGCCGGGATCGTAGTGTCGCAGGTCGCAAGTTTCGATATGGGCCTGCGGATAGAGGTATCGGGCTACCGTAACAGCATCGGGATCGATATCGAAACCGTAGGCATTGTAGAGATTCGGAAGATGGTTCATGAAGTTGCAGATTCCGCAGCACATATCGAGTACCATCTCCGAAGGATCGGGAGAGGCGAGGTCGACCATGCGGGCGCAAAGGTCGTGACACGTGAAAAATTGTCCCATTTCGAACTCCTTTTTGGCCCGCGCGTAGTCGTTGTACGAGTTGAAATCTTTTCTGTCTAATCCGTGCAGCCCTCCGAGCCCGGTATAGCTGTTATATACCGTTTCGGCCGGAATTTTCTTCGCAGAGGTTTTGAGAGATGCGAGAATCGCCCGGTTAATCTCGGCGCGTCGTTCTTGGGGAATGTTTTGAGGGATGTTTGCATAAATCATAACGGATATCGAATGAGTAGGTGAATAAATAAGGGAGGACTATCTTTTGTCGTTCACCTCCGGAGGCTGTTGTTTTCCCGTTCATGCGATTCTTTTGAACAACTCGCCGGAGAGTTCCTGCATTTCCCGGCTGCGGGTTGGTTCCGCATCCCGTGCAAAAGCCGTCAATGCTTGCGTCAGCTTCCAGAGCGTGGCTTCACCCTGAAGTCCGTCTTCGGGTCGGTTTTGCATCAACAGTTGTTCTACTTGCTCGCTTTCGTTTTTCAGCAGGCGGTTGTTTTTCACCAGACGCTGGAGCTCAGTCGTGAAATCCACATCTGTTTCACTGGCCCGCTGAATTTCGATTGCTTTTTTGCGGATCGTCTCGTGGCTGTACAGTTGCCGAGCCAAATCACGTACTGCCGACACCGTAGCCTGCGTATCGAGTTCGTAAGTGCGGTCGCTCAACCGCAGGTTACCGGGTAGTTTTGCACCCAGATGAATCTGTTTCCATACGCTTTCGCGTACCATGCCGTTCAGGCAGACACCATTGAGCAGGAATGCCCGCATGTCGAGTGCCCCATCTCCATAGTCCGAAGTGGAGAATCGTGCTCCCATGAAGATCACGACATGGCCGTTTTTAGCTGTCGGGATGGTCAGTGGTGTCGGCAGGATCGTCTCGGCCCATACTTTCGTGTCGCTCATGTAAGCGTCGCAGATTACCGCACCCTGCCGTTTCGCTTCTTGTAAAAAGGCGATCAGAGACGACTGGCTGTCGATACGTCGGTAGCTGTCGCTCAACACGCCCCGTACTTCTGTTCCGACGGTCCGGAGCAGGACCCTGGATCGTGGGGTATGTATAGCGTGCTGATTCAGCATGTCTGTTGCCAGTGAGCGTTGCCAAGGTTCTCCTGTAGCCAGCTCGCGCAGGTAACGCGACGGAATGTTCATGCGGGCAGCCAACTGTCCGATGGCGTGTCCGTGCAGACTGTATGCTCCTTGTGGAATAGTCAGTGTAACCGTTCCTTCATCCCGGAACGATACGGCGGAAGTTTGGTTGAAATGGTTATGTTCGGTTCCTATAGGAACGATATAATCGCGAAGCAGTTCCTGTTCCCTGTGCAGGCGACCGATAACATCACGTACGTTTTCCTGACGGGCTGTGACCATTTTTTCGACCTTGCGAATAACTACTTCGTTCAGACCCTGTTGTTTTTCTTGTGCATCCATAAGTCAATGTTTTATCGATAAATTGTAAGGTTATAGATCGGTTAATCTACGTCATAACCGATAAATGTCCGTTCGTTGATAAGCAGGTAATAGTATCCGTTCAGAGAGTTGCGGAATTCTTTGGAAAAGCCGGCACTGAGATCGCCTGCACGATAGTAACTGTCGTCGTTGTCGTGAGGTTCGACCCAAAGCGAACCGTCGTAACCTCTGAAATTGAAGCGTAATGAATGGAACGGGGTATGGTTCTCGACGGCTTTGCAGAATTGCAGATATACCCCTGTCCCACACCATTTACGTACGGCATCGAGCGTGATGATCTGTCCATCGATACAGTTTCCTGTAGTAATTCTGTTCTCGTAAAGCGTTTTGTTGCAGTCCGCATGTTGTATTTTACGGATAAAAGGATTTGTAAATCCTGCTTTAGCCGCTTCCCGTTGGTATTTGCGAACTAAACGGTAATCGGTAGCAGCCGTTTCCGGCCGTGTGTTTTTATTAGTATTCATATCCATAAAACTTAAGGTATCTTTCCGTGTTCTCGATATTTGGGTATTGGGCAAAATATTCATACCATCGGGCTTTACACTTGGTATGTTTTCTGCTTAAGCGTGTTATGACCATTTCTTCACCGAGATAATTGAATCTGCAGAGGATCTTACGGTCGACCGTCTTTTTGTAGATATTGCGCCAATTCCGTTTTTCGTATGCCTCCATTATCTGTGGAGCGAAGGATTCGATCCATTCGTCGAATCCCTCCAGTGTGACATGGGGATATTCTTTTCGGATGCGTTTCCAAGCCTTTTCGCAGGCTTCTGCCCATGTCGGGTATGGTTCGGCAAAACGTTCACGATCGTTACCGTCGCGTCCTATAGGAGTCCAATCCGCTGTACAGATGATGAATTCAACAGAACGGCTGATGATGTAGTCGCGTTCGCAAAAGCCATCCGGAGCATCCCGCAGTGTATACCACAGATGAGCCCCGAAATCGTCCCGTCCGATATACACGTTATTTTTTCCGTCCCGCAGCATTTCCCATACCTCCAGACAATAGCCGGGATCGGCATGGTGCAGGCGTACCTTGAACTCTTTAGGTCCTGTTCTGGTTTCTTGTTGTTTCATGATGATGGATTTTAATTTAAGGATATAAAAAGAGCGGCTCAGAAATGAGCCGCTCTCGGTGAAAATGTTGTCAGATACTATGTATCAGATATTATTCTGGAGCCAGATGCCGAAAAACCGGTCGTAAATCCGATATATGCCCTGTTCCTGTGTGATGAAATCTTTTTCCAGTAATCCGCGTAAAGCGGACTGTACGGAACTGGAGGACGGGAGACTGTAGCGTTTGACGAAATCTCCGGATGTGACCCTGTGTGCTTCCCCTTCTTTGGCGATAGCGATCAACAGTTCTTTCTGCCGTTCCGGCAATCGGAACAAAATTTCCTGAAAGGTATATTTATAAGAGTCGAGTATTCCCGATAGTGCTTCGGAAATCATTTCTGCGGTACAACACCCTCCAGCCGGCGTTAGGTTATAGAACGTATTGAGCATTTTCTGAATGTACCATGTAATGCCGTCGAAACGCCGGTAGATTTGCCGGATGGTTTCGGGTTCGATGTCTTTGCCTCCGTCTCTGAAATGTTTGGAGGCGAACGAAATGTACTTTTGCAGGTCGATGCTTTCCAGATACATCATCGAAACGCTTTGGTAAAAAGGACGGGATGTTCCGGTAAATATTCCGCCCATAACATGACGCTGACTGCCTGCAAAGATAAACCGGGCATTTGTGAGGTGCTGTATATGGGTACGCAGCAACGCTTCCACATTTTTCTCCGGATAGGACATGATCTGTTGGAATTCATCAATAGCGACGATACAGGGTTTGTCGGCCCGCTCCAGATAATCGAATATCTCTCCGAGTGTTGTTTCCGTCGTACGGATGTCCCCCAGCTGCAGATTGAAACTCGGATTGCCGACCGGATCAAATGTAATTCCGGCTTGCAACGATTTTACACTGTTCCAAAAACATTCCAGAGCCTTTTTGCCGAAAGGTTTCAGTCCGTTAAGTATGACTTTACTCATAGAGTAAACGAAGTCTTTCAGTGATTTGGTCGCATAAATATCGATGAAAAACGTATAGTATTCCTTCTCTATCTTTTTGTTGTGAAAGCAGTGGAGGATCAATCCTGTTTTACCCATACGGCGCGTGGAAATCAAGGCTACGTTATTTCCATTCGTAATTTCACGGATCAATTCACTGCTTTCCCGTTCCCGGTCGCAGAAGTATCGGGAAGATACATAACCGTTGGTTGTAAAGGGATTTTTAAGCGTCTTCATAGCAAGTATAAAATTATATACAAATATAATTATTATAAAACAATAATCAAATTTTGATAATTTTGATTGCCGGATTTTTTCAGATAAAAGGCAGATGTCTGTTGCGGAGTGTTTCGGCCAGATCGCGGCACATTTCATAGGATGCCCGGTTACGGTCGTCGATAACGATGTTTCCGGGTATGGCCATAAATAGAATGCACTCTTTGATCAGGCGGAAAAAACGTTGCTGGAGCGTATGGTGCATTTCGGGCAGACAGGCGGCGAAATTTTTGAAATTGAAACTGCCGTTAAGCATGTTTTCTATCTCTTTGAGACAGGAGTATTCGCTGGTTTGTATCAGCTCTTTTTGTTGAGAATAATCGTAAGACATAATGTTTTGTTTAACATGTTAAAGAAATAAAATCATAAGGTAATCGGATTGACATGCATCGTATCAAGATTCATGTAGAATCCGTGAAAAAATATGACACCCTCACGGAACATTTTCCAAAGCAGGCTACATCCGAGATGAGCCAGTGAGGAATTGACGAACAGATCCTGTTTGCCGAGTGCTTCTGCGAGTGAGCAGCTTGGTCCTGATTCTTCCTCTTTGTACCGGGTGTATCCTTTCACGTATTCAGTTACGAACGGCAGCCGTTGTACGGTTTCGAACTTTTTTGATTCGGGTTGTTTGATGTTTTTTCGGATTGTACCTACAATGACCTGACCCGTTTTTTGGGCATTTCCGTAATCTGTCCAGTACAGAGGTGTATTGTAGTCCGTATAGCTATTGTTTGACCGGTACGCTTTGAGTAGTTTCGAAAGTTGTATTCGGGAGTTTTTGCTATCGGTACAAGTGATAAAAAGATTAGCGAACAGATTGTCTTTCTTTTGTGGATAATATTGCGGTATGGCAGTCCAATCATTGCCGAAAAATCGGTTGATTCTTGTAATGAGGCATTGTGCCTTGTTGAGTCCGAGGTCTGCTTCACTGAAAAGCTGACGGCCGATATTGGATTCACTAACCCTATCCGGATCGTAGACCCGCACGAAAAGACCCGGATGGCCGAGTCGGCGCAGGGCCAAATCCATGCGGGCGAGTGAAGTGATGACTTGCGAGCCGGTTCCACCGGCTCCGATTACGTTCACTGTTACCGGATGTCGGGGTCGATTAAGTATGAGTCTGAAAAATGTGCGCGTATCATAGACATAATTGTTCGAGGGTTTTACCATAGGGTTTCAGTTCTTCTGGATTGAATGGTCGGTCCCGAACCGCTTTCGTGACAAGTACGAGGTTGTGTTTTGTCGGATTCCCTTCTCCGCTCAAGTGGGAGAATTCCGACTGCCAGAACCGTTTTTCCCAATATGCCAGAAGCTCCGCATAGGTCGGATTCTTAGGCTTGTCGAGACGCGCCGTGCCGAGGCATACATGGCTGGAAGAAGTATTGAAGAACGGTCCGAGGAACAGCTTCTCCTGAGGCTGCGGCCGTTCGCCCCGGAACGCATATACGCGCAGTGTATCGTTTTCCACGACATACGCCACGCCCGGCATGTGGTATTCGGCATTCTCGATGCCCAGCCCTTCGCTGAAGTACATCATCCTTTTGCCGGGCGGATCGAACCAGACGTACTTTTCCCGGCCCATGCGGACGTCGCAGTAGAGCAGGCGCTCCGGCACAAAACCGAAAGGTGCGCCCGAATGCGATTCGCCGTAAGCGTTCAGGAGCCGGTTCATGAACTCATGGGATACGGGCCGACCTTCGCCCATTTTGCCGTTCTCTAAGATCGGGCGCGTCTCCAGATAGTATTTCCGCTGCGGCTCCTCGCAACGGTATGCGATCAGCGCCGCTTCGGGACGAAGCAGCTCGTGAAATTCTTCGGTCAGTCTGTTCATGGCCGATCGGGGTTATAAGCGTTTAAATATTCGGCGAAACTCTCTACCCATGCGGCGAAGCGTTCCGGATAGTCGTCTTTTGAAAACGGCTCCGTCAGTTCGGGAGTGAGAAACAGCGTCGTGGCGGGAGCGATGAGATAATCGCAGTTCTGAATCTCATGGTTCAGCATCTCGGAGAGATTGTCTGCAAGCAAATCGTGCGGATCGAAGACGACCCGGATCATCCGGTCCGGATCGACCGTAACCCCGTCCCCTATTCCTTCATCGTCGTACGGGTCGTAGAAGTAGCGCATGATCGAAGGCGTATCCGGCCCGATGAACTGCAACCCCTCCCGAAACAGGGCGATCAATCCTTTTTCGTATTCATCCGCGGGACGATACCGTTCGACCGCCTGCCGCAGACGTTTGTAGTAACGGCGTTTTTGTACGCGCTTCAGCAAATGAACCGCATGGCCTTTGCAGTAGGAGCGGATCGTGCGGCGGTACTCCTTACGTTCCTCTTTGTCGGGGTTCGGCTCCGACGCATATCCGGCCATCCACTCCAACGCCCACTCCAGATTGCCCCATTCGTCCAGATAGCTCATTCCGTTGCTTTGGGCGAACTCATGGATGAACGTTATGGCGATACGTTTGAGCGGACCCTCCAGCCTGTCGATAAAGGAGACCGGAAGCCAGTGGAAAGTCCATTCCGGCCAACTGTGGTACTCGTACAGGCAAAAAGTCAGCCGATCTTGGTAAACCTCGAAATTGATCTCTTGCGGAACCAAGGCAGCCAACTCCTTGTATAAATTGACGAAGCTTCCGCACAGAGTCTCTCCGGAAGTATGCCGCAACTCCCTTCCCAGAAGCCCCGCGTAATGGCGGACACATTCCAGCAGGTAACGGTAATTCTCTTCAGTCAACAGATCGACGCAGCCTTCGTTCGTCTCCCGTTCGATCTTCGTGGGGGTGAGTCCGGGAAATTCCGTCCTCAGAAAATCATGACCGAACCTTCCGGCGCTGCGATCCGCTGTTTGCGGTCGGTTCCCCTTTCGTAGTCGCGGTCGGTCGCCTCTTCGATAATAAGACGGCAGAGGCTGTACCTCTGCCGGTCGTCCAATTCCCGTTCGCATGGCGGTTTCGGTTTATCGGTTGTCGTTTTCTTTTTCATACCCGTCATCCTTTCGTGCCGAGTGTCGTTTTGAACGTATAAACGCTTCGGTCGCCCTTGATCTCCGGGCCCCGTACGGTCGCCGTGGTCAGTTCCGCGTAGGTTCCCGCATAGAAGTTCATCACCTGTTCGGGCGTCATGGAAGGATTGGGATCGGAAAGCGTGATCGTCTCGTTTCCTCTTTCGAACGTAAAGGCCCGTTCGAGGCTGTTAACAGCAAGTGCCATAATCGATGTCTTTTATAAAAGGTTTAGGTTTAGAATAATGTGTCCCGGTCCATATTCTGGCAAGGGTCTTTCGCCCGGCATTCTTCCGGGAAATCGACGAACTCGCCGTAGGGATCGCCGGCGTCCTCCTCCACGTAAGAGGGAGCGGAGGCTGGCGGTTCTGCCGGACGGACGGCAGGGACAGGCTGCAGGCGAGACTGTAAAGGAGATTGTGCCGGCCGCTGCATCGCCGCTCCGAACAGGGTTCCCTGACTCGCTTTGGCCTGTACGGTGCGGATCTGCGCGTCGATCTTTTTCTTCTCTTCCTCCGTAGCGTGAAGGCGTGCCTGGCGCAGGTTAGTCAGCGCATCGGCGTATTTGCCCGCCGCGGTCTGCTCGTCGGCCTTCTTCCGGTATTTGTCGCACTTTTCCTTACGCTCCTTCGCCTCTTTCGCTTCCTTGTCTTTACGCTCTTTCTCGGCCTTGCTGTTGGCACGGGCCGTTTCGAGCTGCTTCTCGTACTGCTTCAGGTTCGTCAAGAGTCCCTGCGTTTTGACTGCGGGCTCGGCCAGTGCGGGAATGAAACCCGTATCCAACTCCTGCGGAGTGCCCGAGGCTGTGAACGGGGCGATGTAGTGCCGCGCCTCGTCCTCCACTCCGTTCATGCGGGTGTGCGCCGCTACGGTCAGCGTGCCGTCGTCTGTTTTGCGGATGGTCAGGATCAGGTCCGCATCCCGTCCCATCATCCGGTCGATCTGTTCGAAAAACATGATTGAAATGATTTTATGGATTAATAATGGATGAACCGAACTTTGTACCCGGCGATCAGACCGCCTTCATTCAATCGGTGGGCGAATTCGTCGGGGGTAAGGTTTTCCACAGGTGTGGACGTTTCGTTTTTGCATGTCTGTCGCCATCGTTCGACGATCTCCCGGTCGGAAACGTTCGAAAGAAAATATTCTTCGGAATAAAGAAATACGCCCCATGTTTTTTCTTCAGACGGGTTTTTATTGCCGATCGTCCCCGTTTTTTGTGCAGCACCGGATGTATCCGTTCCGAAAGGTGCGTTGTCGATAACCGGGGTATCGTCCTCCGTATAGATCCTGATCGTAGTTCTCCCTTCGTTCTTCCCGGGATCGATCTTTTCGGAATGTTCGAAAAGGATTTCGAGGGGCCCGAATTCGACCTCTTCCTCGTGGTTGTTTACATCGCAGTCGCAGAAATTTTTTATTATAGCGACCGCCGCTTCGTAGCTTTCCGCTTCTACTTTAAAATGGCAGCGTTCCCAGGTCCGTATTCTCGTGTCCTGATAAAAATCGAATTGCGGCATAATTCAGGATTTGGCAGTTTCATTTTTCAGTATCCGTTCGATACGGTATTTCTGACGTTCGTTCAGATAGGACTGCCAGCACGCTGCGATCGACGCCCAGCGAAAACCGTTGGATTTTAACTCTTTCCGCACCTCTTCCGAAGGTTTCTCCGGGAAAAACACCTGAAGGCGGTTGGCTTCGGTATTTTCGACGATCCGTACCTCCCCGATCGTGTATTCCTTCGTCGGGGTACTCTTCAGACGGGCGACGCTTTCGAGTCGTTTTTTCAGCCGCCGGATATTGGCCCCGTTGTTCCGGATCGTAAAGTCGGCGAAGCCGATCTGTCCGAAACAATTCGGGACGAACAGCTCTTCGGCGTTCCGTCTTTCGAAGCCGAGCCTGCACAGCGCCTCGATCTTCTCTTCCTGCGTCTGTTTCAGGTTTTTGATAATCCTGTTGGCCGCTTTCATACGCTCCTGAAGAGATTCCAACGCTGCGACTCTCTCCGTCAGATTCTCGACGGCGTCATCGTCTTCCGCATAGATTGCTCGGTTATGTTCGGCAGCTTCGGCTTTTGCTTCATAATAGTTCGCTTTTTGTTCCAGTTCGACGCTTTTACCCAGTGCGTTCCAAGAACGTTCGAGGGCGCGACGGTGTTTTGTCTCGCTGTGATGTCCCACGAGAATCGGTTGTCCGGGAGGGATATGCTCCACGAGTTCTTCCGAACGCCTGTAAGCTGCGGTAGAACCGGCTTTCGCCTGTAATGCGCGTTCCCGGTAGCGGTCGGCGCGTGCCTGTTTTCTCTCTTTTCCTGTTGCCATGATTTTTAATTGTTAATGGTTATTAAAATGGCGAAGACCGGCTTCGGGCCGGTCTTCATGTCTATTTTCGTATGAAGTGCGGGATCAGTCCGCCGGAATCATATCCCTCATATCTTCGATCGCCGAGACGAGTCCGTCGAAGTCTTCCTCGTCTCCCAGAATCCCGGCCCGCCCGGAGACGATGATCGGATTGACGTTGTATCGCACGGCCAGGTCGTTCAGGTAATCCTCGCGGGTTTCGTAGCCCGCTTTCTTATATCGGTCGGTGTTCGGCATGGGAATGACGGTTAAGCGTTACAGAACAGAAAATAAACGATGGCGATGCCCAAAATCAGGCTGCGCCGTCTCCAGAGCAGTCTCAGAACAAAGCAGATGAGACCACTTCCCAGAAGAAGCCAGCCGAGCAGGTACAGCAGCGGTTGCCGGTAATAGACGCACAACGACACAAGGAGAATCAGTACGATCCCCCTCACGATCTTTTTCTTTTCCATAGCAACTATTTTTTAGATTCTACGGAACCGAAAAAACTATAAACTTTTTTTGACGTTTTATTGGATTTGGTTCCGTTCCGAAGGCAAGGGCCGTGAACGGGTCCCGATCCGCCCATGCAAGGTTTCGGGCGAAAAAATACACCCGTAAGGGTGCGATTTTTTCGCTCGAACCGCAGGGCAACCTTGTCAGGGGCGGTCGCCGTTCACGACCTTCGCGTAGGGACGGAATAAATCGGAAAGTTTTTTAATGAACGAATGAAAATGTATTTTGTAATACTTTAATTTTCATATAGATAAAAATATAGCCAATCATACAGCATCCGATTTTTATCAAATACGGAAAAGATTGTCTATCTTTACATTCCATAAAACGAAACGATAAATATCACCCGTTATGACAAAAGCAGATATAGTAAGACAGGTTTCCGAAAATACCGGTATCGACAAAAAAGAAGTCGGCGCTGTAATCGAATCCTTTATGGAAAATGTTCGGGAATCGTTATGTAAAAATAAGAACGTATATTTAAGAGGATTCGGTAGTTTTATTGTGAAACAACGGGCATCGAAAGTCGCTCGGAACATCTCCAAACAGACCACTGTCGTCATTCCTGCCCACAGCATACCGTCTTTTAAGCCGTCTAAGATTTTTCGGGAGTCTATTAAAAACTAAGGGGGATTTATCTTTTTCAATTGTGGCTAAAAGCCGGGAAGTTGTTATTTCCGGCTCTAAATTTTACAGACGAAAGAAATGGTTCCATTTTATAATTTAGAGCCATTATAGAAATCTAAGATCTTACAATTGAAGATAACTTCATATTTAGCCTGCATCATTTCAGATTCCGATTTTTCCATTCGTGTTTTCGCATCGTTGTAATCAAAAAGTGTAGAACGTCCTACGGCAATTTTTTCGTTTTCGTAATGAAATGCTTCTCGGGCTGCTTCAAAAGATTCTCGTGCAGATAAATATTTTTCATATGATGTTTCTGCATTATGGTAAGCAGTTTCAATTTCTTTCCGCAGTGCCATTTTTGCGTTTTCTAAATTCAATTCCTGAAGTTTGATATTGATTCGTGCATTACGGATCTGGTTACGAGTAGCCAACTTATTGAAAATCGGTACGGAAATATTTAATCCGATATATTCATTGCCATTGTTTTTTAATTGATTACGGAAGGCTGCGTTATTATAGCCGGTGATAAACGAATAGTAATAACTATTGCTATACCCTCCGCTCAGAGAAACAGACGGATATCGTGCTGCTTGAGCTATTCGTAAATCATGCCGGCTACTTTGGATTTGTAACTTGGCCGATCTGATTTCTGGGCGATGATCGGATTCTGCGAACAGAACCGCAGTATCGCATTTATGTAAACTATTTAGTGCTTCGACCAAAACCATTTCGCTTTGCGGTTCTTCAATATCGAATCCGGCAGACGATTTTCTGTTCAAAGCTTGACTCAATTCAAGAATGGCGCTCGATAAATCGTTTTTGCATTGAGTTAAATTCAATTTATCTTTTGCCCATAATGCTTTACTCTCCATCAGCTCGGATTTCAAACTCTTCCCATTTTCCGTTAACAATTGGCTTCTTTCTACTTGCTGACGGCTGATCTCGACTTGGGATTCAGCAATTCTAACTAACTCCTTACAAAGTAATGTTTTCAGATAATAAGCCGTTATATTCAATGCGACATCATTTTTAGCTTTTTCTAAATCCTCGAGGGCCGCTTGCAGATTGAGTGTATAACTTTTAATTTCATGTTTGATACGCATTCCATTGAAAATCGTCAAGCTGGCGGCGATATTGGCTGAAGATGACATTTGGTTATTATCTTGATAAGTCCCATCACGGGAAGGCCCACGGCCGAAGTAGTTGGTGTGACTTAAACTGGCAGACAAATCCGGCAATTTGCTGTTCTTTACTGTATTGAGATTGTTTTCGATCAATTGCCCATTCAGTTCGGTTTGCTTAATTTCTATATTGTTCTCCAACGCATAATCGATACATTGCCGCAAAGTCCACACCTTTTGCGTAAAACATGTTTGAACCGTAATAATAAAGGTCAATATAATGATAAGCGTCTGTTTCATCGGTTATTCCTGCCTATGACAATAATAATGATTCATCCCAATCGGGAGACTCATCGGATACGGTACTGAGCAATGCCAGACCGATACCCGCCAAACCACCGAGCACTCCCCTGTGAAATCCATAAACGTTATTGATTCCGGTATTCCACACGTTATACCCGGTTTGAGGTTCCGTATAGTTGACATGCTGCAACCCTTTTAAAAAGAACCGTTCGGCAAAATGTTTGAATTGTAGTTCTCCGGTTTGTTGATATATCCGGTTGAACAGGTGTCCCAGACTGAAATTTCCACCATACAGTCCAGCTTCAAAACAATCGTCATTATCTAAATATAGCTTCCCGTAATCTTCCCATTGTTCCAGTGCTTGCGATTTGGTCTGGGAAATTTGGAAGCGAGTCCATAACAAACCGACTTCGCTTCGGTTCCAACCGGGTATTATTCCTTTTTTTGCAGTTAGTTCGACCGTCTTACGCTGAATAAATATATCTGTAAGATAATCAATAATATCGGATAGATATTCTATGCGGAAATATCTGTTTTCTAATTTTTGTAAAACGCACCAAAGACCGGCCAGTCCTGTAGGAATACTGAAATCATCGGAGCCGTCCAGTTTGTTCGAACATATTCGTTTATAAAGCTCCCATACGAAACGGTTCAAGTATTCTTTAGCAAATCTGTCAGGCTTATTTAAACAATAGAGAGCTATTCCGGACGCCCCTTGCAAAAAACCGTATCGATCGTTCTGTACGTGGTAAATCATACTACGCAGAATTTGAGGATCTACCGTTCCCATTGTATCGAATACATCCCCGGATGTAATTTCTTGCGCCTGAAAGTGGGTAAGACTCCAGCCGAATCCGCTCAATCCGTTTTCAAACGATGATAAAGATTCTATATCCTTATCTGTTTTAAGTAAAGGTTTTTGTTTGTCAATACAATCGAAGAAAAGACGTGTTGTCTTTTCATAATATTCTTCATTTCCCGTTTCTGAGCAATAGTAGAACAAAAATAGAATGTCTCCTATATCTCCGTGCATCAGAAAGGGATTCGAGCTGTCTGTATGAAGAAAAATGCTTGCGATTTCATGTATCTTTTTCCATATCGAATCGCACAGGGTATCTGTAAATAGGGGGCTCCAACTCATAGCTGATAACTAAATGTATACATTCAATGCGTTCTCTTTTTTTATCTTGTTTTGTTGTTCTTCGTCTTTTACGTCATGGAAAATTTGATCCCATGACGTTATGTCAATCTGTTTTTTTGCGAACTCGAAAGTTTCATCCTCCTGCGGTGTTTCCCAGTCCCTGAAGACAAACCACGCCGGTTTGCGACCATAAGGGTCCACCGGATCGTCAGGATATTTTCTTAGACCTGTTTTTAGTCCACCTTCATAAGGTGCATCAATCCAACTATGTGCGATATAAGCATCGATACCGCTGAGTGCCTCTACCTTTTTGAGCGCAAAAGCCAATCCGGCAGCCTGCTCTTGTAATGCGGCTTCGGTGTAGTCGAGCGAATTTGGATTCTGTTTGGATAAAAACAAGGTCCTTTTTTGTCCGTTATAAAACGTATCGGGATTTTTGATCCATTTATCCAAGACTTCCAGATTTTTAAACGTCACATATGGAGTACCGAAAAAGAATTTGGCCTTGGGGTCTTCCCAAGAACGAGGGTTGATCAAGTCTTCCGGATAAGGGTGGATTGCTATTCCACATTTGAAATCACCTTCGACTTTACAATAATCTAATAACAATTCTAATAATTCTTGTGCTGGATAACAGTTCGTGTCTTTTTCGTAATTGATAGCCCAAAAATGATCGAGAGAGATAAAAACCTCTGCGTCATCATTGTATTTTTGGACCGTATAATAAATCAAGCGCATGGATTTGATATATATATCCATAAATTCCAATGGCGTTTTATTTCCTGCACTGACCCATATTCCATTTGAATTTACCAGATTTATAAAGCAAAGCCATAAAATGAAAACAAAAGCCAAACAAGTGCAAATAAAATAGCTTATTTACAATACTTTGCAGGGCGTTTGATGTTTTCAGTTGTTTTCATTCTTTTCAGTTGATTGGTTCTTTTTCGGTACAATTTTGTTTCTCGTTTGTTTCTCAATATCGACCTTTATCATATCTTTGCAACAGAAACAAAATTATGAAGGGATTGATATGCCACGAATAAAGAAGCCTACAAAAGTAAAAGAGCCTGTCCGCCTTCGGACAAAGAAGCTGGCAGATGGAAGCCAAAGTCTGTATCTTGATATATACCGTTTCGGCAAACGAACATACGAATATCTTAAGTTGTACCTCATTCCGGAAACGGACAACAATGCCCGTCTGCAGAATCAGGCGACCATGAATGCCGCCAATGCCATCAAGTCCAAACG
>CDZU01036116.1_pt1 | contig 30125 bp, 31 predicted proteins | sample 557441 | NCBI WGS metagenome assembly CDZU01 (sample SAMEA3182114, study PRJEB8094) | gut metagenome | biome: human; feature: gut; material: Stool; isolation source: human stools | place: Canada | collected 2013-06-10
CCATACCCTTTAGTTACCAAACCAAAGCTTACATTAGTACCTCCAGAAGTAAATTTCATTACTTCAGAAGCTTGAACTTCTCCAGGTATAGCAGAAGCTAATTCAATCTCATCTTCTTCTAATACTCTAGAGTCTTCTGCTTTAGTAATGGTACCCTTTTTAGCACCTGCTCCCAATACACGAATAATTCTTAGCTTAGAACCTCCTACTAAAGCTTTCTCTATGTTAGATACAGAACCATCAGGTACAATCTCTTTACCAAATATTCTTTGGAATTGAGAGAAAGAAGTGATTAATTCTGAAGGATCATCATAGGGACCTTTTTCAGTTCTAGCCAAGAAACATGATACTCCTAAAAGAGGAGTAGTCTGTTGAACATTGTTGTTCTCGAATTTAAAAACAACGCTTGGTGATTTTGACATATCCTTGTGTTTTATAGGTTATACATTAATTTAATTAATACCAGTAAGTATCGTTACCTTACTGGTATTATTAGAAAATTAATCTTCTTTATTCTTAAATAAACCTCCGATAGCCTTAATCACATCATAGAAACCACATCCTGATAAACCAGCAGCTAATCCATAAATTAATACCTGGTAGAAAGGATAGTTTTCCAATAATGGTGTAAGTTGTAATCCCCAAGCTATAAGACATACAAGAATACCTACTAAGGCAGATATACCAATCTTAGCAAGTTTGTTGTCTTTGATAGCTGGGATTACCTTTAGTATCTGAGTAACCAAAGATGATACCAAAGTTACTATACCCGTAAAGGTACCCAGATTGATTACGAACTCTGAACCAGTTGAAGGTTCTACTTCTGCAGCAAACAATGACACTGGTAAAATGAGTGCCATCAGCATAAACACTAACTTTTTCATTTTAGTAAATTTTTGAGTTAAACATGTATATTGAGATTTAGCATCTCCTCGTCCTTTTGGTATTCTGGTCCTAGTAAAAGACTTATATCTTTTATAGGTATTAGATCCCCCATTTCTACCAGTTTTTCTGGTATAATACCATCCTTACATATATATTGGTATACCTTTTCCAATAATCCATGGGATTCATCTGGGTGATCATAGAAATTACCAATCTCTATAAATAAGTTCCCAGTAGGAGCTATCCTACCTTTATCCCATTCTTCTAAATCATTGAAGTAAGGTCTTATATATCCTCGAGTAGGTAAGGCTTCATGAAGAATGGAGTGTAATAATCTCATATCATTCTGAGTAGTTGCTACCAGATGAATATCAATAGTGATATCTTTGGTTTCGTAAGGGAACTCTGACATCTGATAATTGCCTGCATCTAATTTATCTCCAATGATATATTTCTCTACTCCAATATCTCCAGGATAATAAGCAGTGCTTTCTATAGTTATCCTGGGACATGTTTTAGGACCTCTTACCTGGTTATTACCTATACCAAATAAGTAAATGAACTTATCTATTGCTTCCTTATCTTCTTGGAATCTCTTTTCATTCTCTTGTGATAAAGGTAAATAATCCTCAGGATTAAGTCCCATCTTCTTTTCTAGGAGAACATTCAATAAGCATATATAGAAGGTTCTCTCTACTATCTCTTGTGAATTTACCATAATTACCTCCTATCTTATTTTCATTACATAAGCCAATACATAATATGGTGGCCTATTCTCATGAGCACTACCTCCACCAGTTGGCTGAGTATAAGCTGAATAATCCGAATCTGGTATTTTATGATTAGGGAATGGTCGATTATTAGAATTGTCCCCCCATTTCTCCTCTTTAAATGTAATCTTATGATTATGTGGTGGTATTTGATCTAAAGTAAGAGTTACTAGGGCCTGCCCACCAGTATTACCAATACGTTCGTATTCATAATTTCTTGGATCATATCCTACTACAAATCTACCTCTTAAGTCTGGAACACTTATATAACCAGCTTTAGTAGAAGCAGTATTATACTTATCTCCAATAGCTTTATATAATTCTGGGTATTCTGCTATACTTACTTGACTTCCATCACAAAGTACATAACCTTCAGGAACTCCAGAACCAGACCATAATTGGATAAGACCAATATCCCCTCCAGCAGTGTTCTCTTTTTTACCCTGTCTACAAGTTACAACTACAGTTTTACCTGATTCATCCTGTATGAAAATTACTTGGCCAAGTTTATCATTATGAGTATTATCGTTTAAGCTCATGATAAGAGTAGTACCAGAGCCAGATACATCTCCAGAGTTTTCCCTAGTATAATTTACATTAACTGGATCACCAACTTTCTTTCCATTGATTACCATTTGTTTAGTAGATACAATAGTAACCTCTTTACTTTCTCCTGTAGGCTCAAAGTATAATTCAGTGGGTGAAACTCTGAAAGTGTATTCATAATTGCCTTCCCCTTTCTTGTGGATAAGCTTTACTTCTTTAGTTGACCCATCTACAGCTTCTACTGTTAAGATCTGAACTATATCTTTGTCCGTAGCATTCTTTTCTTCTGGTGTTACCGTTATAACAGTCCTACCTGAACCTTGATTTTTACTTATTGTAAATCCCATTATCTTCTATATTTCCTTATTTCTTTACGAAGTTCTCTTACTATAGTTTCCTTCAGAACCTTCTTACCACCAACTTGTTCGAAAGCTGGTGCCCATAGAGGTCTTGGAGGTAAATTACCACCTCTAGAACCATACTCTAACATGATAGCTACTTGGTTCAATGTTCTTTTACTAGTCCTATCATCCTTTCTGGTTTTCTTAAGGTTAGTAGGTATACCTACGTAAGTTCGATTCTTCTGTTTTACTATTTGTACTGATCTCAAATACTGACCCGTATAATTCAAAAGGGTATGCTCTCCATATCGTTTAATGGTATTAGCCGAGTGAGGATCCCAATGAGTTCCTCTTGGAGGAGTACCCGTTCTTAGGCATTTTTTCACAAGTCTGAGAAGTTGATTGCCAAATTTCTCAGTAGCTCTATCATAAGCATTCCTCATGATAGAAGGAGTTTCTGCAATTAACCTCTCAGCTCTAGCCTGTTCTTTTGGGTCAGTATATATCTGTAAGTCTCCCAAGGGAGTACTTATAGTTATGTTTACTGACTTACTTGCCATCTGGATTTTCCTTCGGTTTATTCAAGCCAAGTGAATCCATCATAAGGTTTATGGCTTGCTGTTGTGATTGTAATACTGATACTACATCTTTCCTGAATGAAGCGAATTCTTCATTGAATTGACTACCATTAGTGGGCTCCTTGTTTTCAAACATAGCAAGGATATTATCGCATTCCTTTATTATGTTCTCGTATTTACCTACATTATTAATAATACCAAGAGCCTGTGACCTTTGCAATGATACTTCGTTTACAATATTATTTCCAATTAGAGTGTAGTACACATTGTTATAAATACCCTCATTCCCATCCGAAGGTAAATATACGGTTACTGTACCAATGGAATCTTGAAGAACAATTTCTATAAGATTAGAAAAGCCATCACCATTTTCATTAGCTCTGGGTTTACTTTCTCCTACCTTTACTACTTTAGCTCGGTCAAAGATTGGGTACATTGATCTTCTGTCTCTTTCTAGAGTAAAGACTGAATCTCCTCTTTGTAATGATTTAAATTTCATTTCTTCCATACTGCATTATTTTGATTGATTAGACTTAATCCCATTTGAACCATACTGGGATTCTGTTTCATAAATTCTACTAGGTTCAAGAAGTTATAGTATCCATAGATATCTATCAGTCTTTGTGCTTCATCGGCTACTCTCTTTGCTACCTCTAAATTAGGAGCCGGTAGTTGCATTTGGAGAGTAAAGGTTTGTAGTTTATTATCTTCTTCCATGTTTCTTACTAGATTAAAACGAAAAAAGGGAAATACCCACTACAGGTACCTCCCTTTTCCCTAATCAACTTTAATAGAAATTATGCAGTTTTATTACCTAAAGCCTGTACTACCGAGTTAATAATGTTCTGATCTCTTTGAGCATCAACTACTCGATTCAGTCTAGCAATTTCTTGGTCTTTATTACAACATTCATCACTATAACGATTACGATCCGCAACCACTACAGTACCTTCACCAGATTTAACTTCCATAATGATTTAGTTTTAAAGTTAATAATTAAATTTATCTATCAATAAATGTACTAGTGTTGTGTTTAGGATTAAATTGTCTAGGTGGGCCAAGAAACATCCCAATGATGGGTATTATTCCCCTCTTCAATCCTAAAATTACCAATTGATAACCATAAACCTCTTACAGAATTATAGGCCCATACATAAACATTATCTCCAATCCCTCTATCCTTAGTAGTACTTTGAATAGAATTCACAGTTATTTTACCTTCTACTGAGCCCACTATAATATCCTCACGTATTAAGCTCATATTATGCATAGAGTCAGAAGTATGAGGCATATTAGCCGTATCAAATAATCCCCACGTATCTTGATCATTACCATTTGAAATATTTAAACTTAATTCCAACCTGAAATTATTATTTTTAGCTTCTTGAAGAACTCTGAAAATTACTGTTTTTCCAGATGCCTTCTGTCTATAAGTATCTGCTCCAGCTCTTTCGGTATATCCATTTTCAGTTATATTTGCTATAAACCTGAAGGGGGATTGAGTATCTGGTGTCAGTACCAAGCCGATTAATTTCTCTGTTATCTCCGAATGGACTCCCTCTATATCGTCTGTAGATAAGGGGCTACCATTGTGAGTAGAGATAAGATTCAATACATGTTTATTTATCAATCCATTTGAGGGAGCTGAGAATGTGAAATCGGTGTAATGCCCATTACCATCTGAGTCAGTAATATAAAACTCATAGACATCTCCTGCTTCTTGAACTATTGTCAGAGTACAAGTTTTACCAGATTCCCCTTGAGTAAGGGTAATAATTCCTGTTCTAGATGAACTACTGTTATTAGTGGCTACCTTATATGTAGCCCCAGCACCTGAACCAGATATAGTAATCCAATCCACATTAGAAGATAAAGCCCAATTAAGGAATTGATTACCATTCTTCCTAGAATATACTCTTACAAGTCTATTGTATGATGAATCTGAACTTGGCCAACCAGAATAAGTAAGAGAAGTACTCAAAGAATCCCCCGAGTTTTCCCTAATACCAAACTCATAAGTTGAAGCACTCTGTTGTACAGTTTGTACTAACTCTCTATCTAAGCCATTAGGTTGATTAGCTCTGATTGTAAGAGTTCTGCTTGCAGGCTTTGAATGCTCAGGTATGGTAATAGTTACTTTAAAGTAATAACCACTCACATTAGTAATAGTTTCGGTTACTCCGGATGGCAAAATAAGAGTAGGTTTAATAGCTTCGGTAGAACTTAAAGAACCGTTAACATATCTAGACCTATAGCTTTTTATATAAAAAGAAATATTACCTCCTTTACCTTCAACAGTACCAATGGATAAAGTACTAGTTTTATAACCACTATTCTGTTGAGTACTATGTTCAAATACTATACCGCTACTAGGATAAGTTACCTCAGCCGAATTCTGTGTAATGGTTAAATATACAGGAGTTGCCGTATCATAAGTAAACTTAATCTTAAAAGTTCTAGGTGATGAGTTAGGGTTTGGTGCTACACTAATACTACATCCACTAGAAGTTTTACCAGAGATGGTAATATCAGATGAAGTTCCCTCAACTACTTCAGCTGAAGTATAAGTAGTTCTAATGTTTTCTACATAAGTTCCGTTTATATATTTATCATAATTGGCATTTACTGTCAACCTAAATCCTGAACCAGTTCCAGGTACATTTTTAGTAGTTGGGTCTATAGATAGGTGATCTACATAGGTTACTTGACCTCCTTCCTGAGAAATTGAGATAGTCTGGTCTGTAGCAGTTGGGAAATCGAAAGTAACCGTAAAATTTCTAGCAGAACCACTATTACTTGGGATAGAAATACTATTACCACTAATAGAAGCCGGACTAGAAACTCTTACAGTAGCAGTTTCTGATTCTGTATAACTACTACCTTGACCATTCCAAGTATAAGTTCTACTTGCACTCTTAGCAGTTACATTAGATTGACCTCCACTGTAACTGAAAGAAGTTTTATCTACTCTACAGTTATAACTCCATGAAGAATAAACTTTTCTACCTGCTGCCTGGGTAAATGTTGCCTGTATAGTTTTACCTGAATACTTCTGAGTCCAAGTTACAGTGATTGATTTACTATTAGTAGATGTATTGTTGGGTACTATTCTACCTTTATTACCGTCGTAATCTGTAGTATACCAAGAACCTTCCGAAGTTTTAGTGACATCATTCGCCAAACTTTGAGAGATAGTAGTATTAACACCGTTTACTTGCTTAACTCGATTAGAAGCATATGAACCAAAGGGGTATGTACCTCCAGTAGCTGGAGCATTAAAAGAAGGATTACCATTCGGATCCCACTGAAATGTATAAATCCATTGCTCGGCATTGATATCCTCTAACTTGACACATTCATTGTTACCATAGCTAGCAGCATTACTAATTACAATAACCTTGTCAACATTGGAGTCCTTACCATTATTGAGTGCTAACAACTCAGCCTTAGTAGGGCACTCATTAGAGGTCTTACCAAGGCCGGTCTTATTCAGAATAGCACTCCAAGTTGCTATTTCTGCCATATTACTTATTGTTTAATTGTTTCTTAAAGTCTTCGAATTCTTTTCTCAATAACTTAACTCCTTCGAGAGCCATGACACTGAGCATTTCATATTCTACTACTTTTACTTTTACATATTCCTGACCATCTTCTCCGACGAAAGTTTCGAATCTAGATTGGTTAGGTACTTGAGAAGCAGGTATAGTATTCTCTGATACCAACAGAGGTTCAATTTCCTCTAAGCTCTGAGCAATAGTTCCCACTTGGTATTTACCATTCATCTTGAAGTGAACTGTAGGTATATTACAGATTTGGTCCAGAGTATGGTTCAAATTCTCTACTTGAGATTTTAATCTACCATCTGATTCCTTCCAGAAACCAGAAGCTGCAGTAGTTTTAGCAAATACTACTTGGTCTGTAGTAGCCAATCCTAATTGAGCTCTAGTTACATTATGAGGATTATCTCTTCTGTTTGCATGGGTATTTAAGTCGGTCTGAGCTTTTGTACCTGCAGCCTTAGCATCTGCAATAGCAGCAGCCTGAGCAGTAGATACTGGCATATCTGCTGGAGCTAAGTTCTGTACATTACCTAAACCTACTTGAGCTTTGGTTACATTGTGAGGGTTACTCTTATTGCCAATATGAGCATCTAAGCTTTCCTTGATTACTTTGTCAGAATCCTGGATTAATTTCTCTAATGCAGTTTTAGCAGCATCAGTATAAGCCTTAGCTTCATTCAAAGCATTGGTAATATCTCCATTTAGACCAGAGTTAAGTTTATTGAACATCTCCCGAGTCAATACTCCAGCTCGATTAGCATTAGCAGCTAAAATTTCTAGTGTCTGTGTAGTAGCTTCACCATATACTCCATCAGCTTTAGTAGATTTACTAATCTGTACCCAAACTTTATCCGTATTCTGAACTACTCCTTTACCAGAAATTATAATAGTACCCGGGATAGAATCAAACAGTTTCTTATCTGCTGCAGTTTGTACACCTGCTAAGTCTTTGGTAGCAGCTGGGATGGGTTGATTATAAGTATTTACATTTGCAGTATTACCAAAATCTGAACAATCAAAATTTAATCTAACTTCGGTAGCATTTCTAGTCCAAGCTCCGTCATCCTTAATATGAGAATAAAACTTTAGATTATCACTCAGAGATTTTCTCCAATCAGCTAAAGCTTTACCCTTACCTCCATCATAAGCAGTACCAGTAACTTCTCCAAGTATCAGTGAAGAAGTATTACTATCTACAAACTGAGTACCTGACCAACGGAATTGATAAGAGGGCTCATCCTGGGTAATATTCAAATATATCTTACCTGATTCTCCAGTAATAGGATTAGCATGATCTGGGTCAGAATATAATTTAATATTGCTCAGCTTTCCAGTTTCACTGACATCATAAGTAGCATAAGCTTCGATAACATCATCAACATAAGAAGGCAATTGACTAGAAGGTACTAAGCCATTACCATCCAAAGAAGCAAATCCATTAGCCTTACCCTTAGTTGCTACAAAATCATCATGTTTCTTTTCTAAGTTATTGATATTAGTTTGTAACTTATTCTCAAGAGCAGTATCTGCAGCAGCTCTGGCTTCTTCTTCTTCCTGAATCTTTTGCATCTGAACCTGGTCGTATTCAACACGAGCATCTGCCTCTTCTTTGATAGCCTGAGTAAATTTGGTGTCTAATGCCTGGTCAGCTGCTTTTCTATCCTCGATTTCTTGAGCAAGGGAAGCTTCGGGAGAATTCTTCAAGGCTTCAATGGCATCTTTTCTGTCTTGGATTTCCTTAGCAATCTGCTGGGGTAAAGTTTCATCCAACTTAACCTTATCAGCAGCAGTCATAGTACCAGCTTTAGTAGTTGAGGCTACTGGTAAATCAAAAGTAGTATTATCATCTTTATATATACCTTCGTTTACAGTTTTTCGGTTTACTGATACTGTAACTTTATTAGCATCTGAAGTTGCTCCTTCTCCAACTACTACAGTCTGAGGAATAGAGTTAAATAACTTCTTATCTGCTGCAGTTTGTACACCGGCTTTCTCAGCAGTAGAAGCAGGGATATCTACAGTGAAATCATTAGATTTCTGTATACCTTCATCGGAGTTATATGTACTTCTACTTATGTTAGTAGTAACCACACCAGCCTTAGGTGTATAACTAGCTCCCGTGATATAATCATTAGGCATAGAATTCCCTCTCTTCTTATCAGCTGCTGACTGAAGACCGGCTTTAGCATCTGTAGCAGAAGGTATAGCAAACTTACGAGGCATAGGTTCTCCATAGAGATTGCCCTCTTCTTTTACAGAACTCTTAAAGTTTACTTCAGCAGAAGTACCGTTGATAACCAAGTTCGGATCAATTTCCGTAACCATAGTTAAGGGTAAAGCATTTGAAGTTGCTTCTTCTTTCTGAAGACGTTCATCTAAACCATTAGTGATACCATTAAATTTATTCTCAAGTGCGGTATCAGCTGCTTTTCTATCCTCGATTTCTTTATCTATACGTTTACCCAGAGCATTATCAGCAGCAATTCTTGCAGCTTCTTCAGCATCAATATTATCCTGGAGAACTTTATCTGCAGCAATACGCTCATTACGTTCTGTAGTAAGGTCCTGAGTATTCTTATCTACTTTAGCTTCAATACGAATATCCTCAGCCTTTCTAGCCTCAATCTCTGTATTCAACAGTTCCTTGATTTCAAGATAACCAGTATTCTGATTACTTTGTAATCCCTGAATGAATTCTAAGTTACGTTGAATATTAGCAGTATTCTTAGCAATTAATTCATCCTGAGCCTGAGCCTTTGTTAATAATTCAGAACGAGTTTCTGTTACGAAAGTTCTCAGTTCACTTACTGTAGCATTAAGTGTAGTACTTAATTCAGTAAACTTCTGAGTAACTTGTTCATCAGCTGCAGTTCTATCGGAGATTTCCTTATCTATAATACCTTTAAGTTCAGTCAGCTTATTAGTAATTGTAGTTGCAAAGTTAGGATCATCTCCCAATGCTTTTGCAATCTCTTCTAGTGTATCTAATACTCCAGGAGCAGAACCAATAACCTTTTGGATTGCAGCTTCTACTTGTTCGGCATTCTGATAGTTAGAATCGTTTTCCAACTGAGATACCTTAGTAATGTAGTTAGCAAATTCCTGGATATTATCTAACTTAGCTTTTAATAAGTCGGTAAAGTCATTTGAAGAAAGCTCTTTGCCATCTACTTTATCAACCTTTCGGTCATTCAAGTTTTCAACAGCCTGAACTCTATCTGATACTTCCTGAGTAATCTTATTCTCTAACAGAGTGTCTGCCTGAGTACGATTAAGGGTTTCGGTATCAATATTATTCTGAAGCTTGGTATCTTCTTGTAGTCTACTTTGAGCCTCATCATTGATATCTTTAGATATAGCTACCAAATCATCTTTGTGATTTTCCATAGCTGTAGTCAGAGAATCCTTAAGAACTTGTTCAGCAGCCTTAGCTCTTTCTACTTCGGTTTGAATAGCAGTAGTGTTATTAGTTACTTTCTCCCTGAGCTCATCTAAAGAACCGGTTACTCCACTATTGAGGCTATCTATTCTGGTGCTTAAAGCATCATCACCTGCCTTACGATCTTTAATCTCCTGGTCGATTCGAGCATTGATTTTCTCATCTTCATTTGCCCGGGCAGTAGATTCAGTATTTATCAAGCCAGTGAACTTATTATCTAATAAAGTATCTGCTGAAGTTCTATCAGAGATCTCCTTATCGATATTCTGCTGTAAAACAGTATCACCAGCTTCTCTCTTTGAAACCTCAGTGTTCAAGTCGATATTTACCTTATCTACCTGAGACTTAAGATTAGTATCAGCATTGGCTCTTGCTTCAGCTTCTGCATTAACCATGCCTTTTAATTCAGCATAATCTTCAGCTTCCTTAGTAATCTGGTCATTTAATCTGTCAGTATTACGTTGGATATTTGCCTTGTTAGCATTTACTTCTGTTTGCAAAGCATCTATCTTAGCCTGAAGTTCATTTTTAACGGTATTTACCGCATCCTGAATAGATAAAGCCAATTCTTGTATCTTGGTAGCATTAGCAGTTACTCGAGTATCTAATGCAGCATCAGCAGCCTTACGATCCGTTTCTTCCTTAGTGATAGCAGCTTGTAATGCAGCATCGGCATCTTTTCTATCTTGGATTTCCTTCTTCAGACTAGCTTGAATACCGTCAGTGTTACCAGTAATTTTATCTACTTCGTTATCAACGTATTCTTTCAACTTAGCCTCAAGAGCAGTATCAGCTTCCTTACGGTCAGAAACTTCCTTATCTACATTAGCCTGTACCTGGGCATCAGCTTCTGTACGATTAGTAATTTCTTGATTCAACTGTTCGGTAATAGCAGCCAATTTCTTGGTAATTGTAGTTGCAAAGTTTGGGTCATTACCCAAAGCATCTGCAATCTCCTTCAAAGTATCAAGAACCTCTGGAGCTTCCCCAATAATCTTTTCAATAGCTGCCTGAAGATCTGCTTCAGTTTGATAACCAGCATCATTGATAAGCTGAGATACTTTTGTGATATAATTAGCATGTTCTTCAATGCCATCCAATTTAGCCTTGAGAATATCGGTAAAGTCGTTTTTAGTAAGAGAATAGCCTTCTCTTTTATCTACCTTACGATTATCTAAGTCTTTATCGGCAGCAATACGTTCTTGTTTTTCTTGCTCTAGTTTTTCAAGCAATTCGGTTTTATCTGTACCGGCCTGAGTTTTCAAATCCTCAATCTTATGGTCAAGGATTTCATCTTGAGCAATTCGAGTTTCTTTCTCGTTATCAATATTGTTCTGAAGTACAGTATCTGCATTCTGACGGTTCTGAGCTTCTTGAGTAATGTTCTGCTGTAAACCATTATCTGCATTCTGACGGTCAGAAGTTTCCTTTACAATCTGTTGGTGTAATACTTCATCCTGAGCAGTACGAGCTGCAGCTTCAGCATTAATCTTGGATTCAAGTTCTTGGTCTGCAGTTTTACGATCACTGATTTCGGTGTTCAGTTTAGATTCTAATGCTACATCTGCATTTGCTCTTTCTGAAGCCTCGGTTAGAATCTTATTATTTAAGTCGGCAATATCCCTAGTATGGTCTAACTGTACCTTATGAACAGCCTCGGTCAGTTTCTCATCAGCAGCTCTACGTTCAGCAGCTTCCTTATCTACCAATTCCTTAGCATATTCTTTAGCTTCAGTTAAGTTATTGTCAGTTTCTACTTCCAAATCACCAACCCGGTCTTCTACCTTTTGAATACGAGCATTGATTGCTTCTATCATCCTAGTAATATCTTGTACTACTTTAATGATAGTTGCATTCAACGTATTAACCGAGTTAACCAAGTTATCGTTCACAATCTTAATCTGAGAAGCTAATTCGTTTTCACGGTTCTTAGCTCTAGTTACCTCAGCTTCTAATTGAGTACGTAATTCAGTTAATCGGTTAGTGATATTGGTAGCAAAGTTCGGGTCATTGTTTAATGCTTCAGCTAATTCCTTTAATGTATCCAAAGCATCATCAGCACCATCTACTAAGTCATGTATATATTTCTCAACTTGTTCTTGAGTCTGATATTTCAAATCGTTTTCTAGTTGAGAAACTTTAGTAACGTAGTTAGCATGTTCCTCAATTCCATTCAGTTTTTCTAGCAATTCATCAGAGAAGTTATTTTCTGACAAATCCCAACCTTCTTTCTTATCTACCTTATTTGCAATTGATAAGAAGAATGCCCAGAACTCTTTAAGAGTTCCAACAAAACCATGAGCCAAAGAGTCATCATAATAACCCTGTAATAGCCGTTGGTCAATCTCTTCGCAAGTGTAGTATTTACTAACGTACATATGTATATATTTTAAGGTGTTACTTTATTCTTTCCCAATAACAGTTCTGAGTTATTACCACGGAAGTATTCTTTTTCTTTACCAGCAAAAGCATTTGGGATATCATCTGGATTATCTGGGTCAACATCTCCTCCATCCTCTATATCCCCAACTACTACGGCATAATCAGGTAATTTCCTAACTCTGAACTTAATAACTTGGCCAAAGCCTATATGAGGTATATCTTTATCCCATACCTCTCCAAAGTAATCTTGGTAATTTGATACGAACTTCATACCAGTCATAGATTGCATGGTAGTAGCCGAATTACCAGTACCAGGCATTTCTATGTGAACTCCAGAAGGTCCATTCAAGATTATAAGATTACTGTCCCACCAATCTCCTTCTACATTGTTAAGCTTGGTGAAACGTAACATTAACATTTTCATATCTTTATGGATTTTGTTCTACGAATTTGATCTTAGTATCTCTATCCCTTTTGAGGATTACCAAGAATACCAAAGCTTCATCTTTAGCCTGAGATACTTGAGTATCTCCAGAAGGCTTATACACTATCCCATTGATAACAAATCTATCCTCGGACCAGTTAAAGTTCCAATAACCTTCCTGATTGAGATATCCGATTTGTTCTATGTAATTCTTTGAAATAAGTATAGAAAGGTTCTCATCATCTAATTCTCCAGAAACTGTGGCTTTATTTATTGGCCAGTTCCTAAAAGCATTGTAGTAGCATAAAGCTTCTATGGGAATATTATAATATCTTGGGCTATCATCCTCAGCATGATTTAGATATTGATTAACATGTTTAGCCCAAGTAATTGTTTGTCTTCCAGCATCCCAGTCTAAGAAATCAGTGATAATCTTTTTATACCTATTCCAAGAATGGTTCTTAACCATTCTCCAAGGTTCTTTTGTCATGATTTCTTATCTATTATGGTTAACGAAGGTTTACTTGCTTTATTGAGAGGGGCTGTTGGATTAGGTCCTCCCAAAGGAGTTGGTTTTCGATGATTTACTACTTTTGGTACTACTAACCGTTCAATTTGATCACAGAATGGTAAGTATATCTCTAACCTAGATGCCAGCATACATAGATTCTTTCTTAGTTCATCCATATACCCTCCAGGTTGAATCATCTTTGAATAAGTACTCCATAAGCTAGATATACTTTCGGATATCTTATCATAATACTGTACCTCAGTAGGACCCGTAGTAATTTGTTTTATCCTATCTCCTCTAGCATGTTCTCCAGGTGAATCACCATCTTGGTCTGGTCCATGAGATTCAGTGGAGATAATTTCTCTAAAACTATTTCCTGCAACCAACAGTATATTTTGTATTTGTATATTGAGATAATCCCATACTGCCAATTCCATAATTAATTGGTTTTCTAGTCCCTCATACCATAATTCATCATTATATTTATCTGGTGGTATAACATGATTTACTAGTGGGAAGATATATAATTGCCATTTAGTTATGTATGCAGTTTTATCTTCTATGGTCATACTCTCATGCAATTCTTTAGGAATATACCTATCTATTAAATTGTAGATGGTATCCTGAAGAGTAGTATGCCCATAATTACATACAACTACGGTTCGAGTACAAGTCAAATCTAATCCATCAGAATTAGTGACATGTAGTGTTACATCATAAAATCCAGACTTCTCATAAGAGTAAGATTGATGTCTTCCACCATTGAAAACCTCTCCCTTATCATCGCCAAAGTCCCAGTCAAAAATAGATTTGGCCGGGACTTTGGTTAATACTCTAAATGAAACTTCCAGACCTGATGTTACATATGTGAAGTCTAGATTCTTTTTCATTTATATTCGGATTTGTTTATTCTTTGTTTTCTTCGAAATCTTCAAGTAAAACTTCAAGGATATCTTTTACGGTATCTTTCGGATCAGCTTCGATTTCATGTTTCTTAGCAATCAGCTTAGCTTCTTCAAGTGAATAAGCTTTGGCAATCTTACTGATTTCCATACCCTTTGCAAACTGAGCAGCTAACTTCTTGTCAAGCTTTTCGATATCCTCAGCAGTATACTTGGCAGTTTTGTTCTTATCCGGAACTAAAACCAAGTGGCCAGAAACTAAAGCTTTCTGAATACGTTTTGTTCTGTACTGACGGGCAGTAAGTTCTCTCTCTTCGCCTTTTGCAATTGAAATACCTGTTACCTGGTCGTTAAAACTGTAGGCATTAGTTCCAACTGTTACAATGTAAGTAGTAGCCATAATCTTTTATTTTTTTAGGTTATAATATAAAACCCCGAACAGAATGGATTGAAACTGTTCGGGGAGAAATTAGACAAAAATACAATGAAGAAATCCCGGATATTATTCTAAGTTAACCAATAGGTATGGGTCAATGTTCATGAAGCTCGGGAATCCAGCTTCAGAGAATTTCTTGTTAGCTGCCAACAGAAGAACAGCATCCTGGTACATCTTAGAGAAACCTGTAGTCAGAGAAGCATATACAGCTTCAGTCTGATTGGATACGATTCTTTCTGATTCAAGCATCAACTGTTTAGCAGTAAGCTTAATCAAGGCAGCACTGGTATCTACCATCAACAACTGCTGATCGGGAGTTCCCGGGTGAATATAGAAGTCAGCCTTGTTGGGAACCGGAGACTTGATATTCAGTGTAGCTTCTGTAGTTCCTGAGTGACGTTCTTTAAATTCAGGCAAGTTCAACATTTCGATAGCCTGGTCTTCACCACCAATCATAGTAGTAAAGTTACGGCCCATACGAGCAGCACGAACCCAGATATGCAACAAGTCTTTATAAGTAATACCGTTGGTTGTTTCATATACACCAATAACCGGAGCAGATTCAGAACCATCAGCTTTGTTACCGTTCATCAAAACATCCATTGCCAAAGTATCCATAGCATAACCCAACTGAATACCAAAGTCACGGAGATAGATTCCCAATACATCGATTGAAACGTAGTTTTTAACTTCATCAGTAAGTTTAAATCCTTTACCGATTTTGAACAGAGAAACTGATTTCTGTCCGAAGCTTACATCTCCCAAAGGAATTGTTTCTGCTTCATTTACCTTAGCGGGAGCAGCATCCGACATATTTACCATCGGCATAGTTACCTGCAAACCATTAATTGATTGGTCTGAAGCAATGATGTTCGGGTAGAAAGGTGCCTGACGCATACCAGTTGTAATAGCAGCACGGATGATTTCCGGTACAATCCAACGGATATTCTGTTGCGGCATAGTGAAGATGTTCTGCATTGTATCAATCTTCGGATTAATGCCCAACTTTTCAAAGAAGGCATCCTGTGATACACCATATTTACCCTGTACCAGTTCTTCCAGAGTAACTTCAATAGGCAATGTGTTGTTGGAACCCTGACGGTATGCTTCCAAACTTCTTACCATTTCTGGAAGTTCCTTTCTAAGGTCTTCCATTTTCAATTGTGCAAATTCTGTATTCATTGTTCTTTTAATGTTCAGTTAATGATTAGCGTACCAATACTTGAATAATATCATTAGCTTCATCAGCCGGTACGATGCTAATGAATTTTGTTTCATCGGCTGAAGTTTCAGCAGTGATGAAACGGTCAATCAACAGGGTATCTGTGGGTTTTACATAACCACATTCCATAGCCTCTTTAGCTACCCAGTTTACAACCATGAAAGCTTCTACAGCTACAGTTACTTCTACGGGGAAATTTCTTTGAGCCTGATAAGCAGGGTTAATGTTGTCAGTTACAGCTATACCCAGATAAACCTGGCTGCCATCTCCACCCGGGATATAAGGTTCGATATTACCATCGGTATCCAAAGCTACCGGCATACCCTGATGAATAACTTTGTTTTCTTTTACACAGAAAGCCTGATGCAACTTGTGAGATTCGCTCTTATAGATCACCGCTCTGGGAGTTTTTTCACCAAACAGAGTCATCGGTTGATCCTGATTTACCAGCTTAGTAGTAGGATGTGTATTCATATTCTTCTTATTTTTAGAGATTATTTTAATTTGTTTGAATAGATACCTTTCAGAATCTCTTCAGTACTCTTTTCGGAATTCTGAGCAGTAGCTTTGTTATCGGATTTATCCTCTGCCTCAGTTGCAGAAGAAGCACGGCTTACATCGTGAGAACCGCATTTAGCACAGGTCATTGGGAATTTTTCTTCCAATCGAGCTTGGTAATCTTTAGTAAGAGAGATCAAAGTTACCATGCCGGTAGTTTCGGCATTCAACATTGTAACGATAGTTTCATCAGCTTTGTCACCCATGAGTTTTTTATAGGTTGCAACAGCATTTTCACGGAGAGATGCAATGTGGTTTTTACCTACCTGAGCCATTTCTTTCAGATTTGCAACTTCTGCATTCAGATTAGTAACCTGTTCTGTAAGAGAAGTTTTTTCTGTAGTTAAGTTATCCACAGTAGTCTGAAGAGTGTTACGAGAATTAACCAATTCCTGAATGGCTGCAAATGCAGTTTCCTCGTTCATCTCTGTACCTTCGGCAAGAGTAAGGCAATCTTTACCAAAGATTCTTTCTAAAAATTTTTGTAGTTCATTCATATCTTTATTATTAGGATTTTGATTTCCTTGGTTATCATCATAAGATTGGGAAGTATCGTTATTTTCACTGAACAAAGCTAGATCAGTTTTCGTATCATAGAAGAAATACTGTTTAGACTTATCATCCCTATATTCTTCGTATGAAGCCCAAGTTCTCTTGGCAAAATTGGGATTAATGATTTTACCATCATCCCCAATCTTCTGAGCAAAAGCATCAGCTCCATGAGATACCAAAGAAGTTTCTAAGTATCTTACTACTTCAGTAACGATTCTTCGTACCATAACTCCCTTAGAATCGTAAGTACCCAATTTCTGGTAGAATTCATCATCTTCCATATTTGGGTGAGATTTATCCCACTTAAACTGTACTGTTACTGAATTAGAATGGATAGAGGGGGGATCCATAAGAATGCCTCTAGCAATTCTCGGATTTGCTTTACCATCAATCTTTAATATACCATTAATACCTGCAGGAATAACAAAAGAACCATCTTTGTATTCATCTTGCCAGATAACTTGTGATACAGCTCCAATAGCATTACCAATATTAGTCTCATGGTCACAGTTTACTGTTTGTCCTAAGAGCATTCTCATAGAAGCTTTTAATACTCCATTTTGACCAAAATCGGTAGGGTTCCAGTTCTTAGACACAATAGTTGCAGATAATAATCTGAACATTGGTTCTATAAACTCCTCATCTTTAGGAGTAAGTTCTTCTGGCTTCAAGTCAGGATAATAGGTATTATAATCTATTTCTCCTCCCCAAAAACCAAATTGACTGACTGACTCCTTAGAAGTTTGAGCCCATTTATAAAAATTCTCAGAGAAGGTTTGTGGTTCTATGGATGTTGGGATATACCCAGCCATTATAGTATGACCACTACCTATCACTAAGGAATCCAAATGTTCTCTGTTCTTTTTAGTAATCGGTTTACTCATCTTGATTTAGTATTTTGATCTCCTCGTGAAGGAGCCGGGTTATTTTTATCTCTTGATCTACGAGCGGATTGATTCTTATCGTCCTGTCTCTGTTTCTTCTTAGTACCCTCTTGTGGGTCTGAATTACCTCCCTTAGCAAATTGGTCTTCTAATGAAACTCTTGGTTCTTCTTCTGAAGGAGAATCATAACCCATTTCCCAAGCATATTGATACTGAGAAATGATACCTGCCTTGTAAAGCAAGTCAAGGTTCTGAATCTTATACTGTCTACCTTGTTGGATTTTAACCTCATCAGAGATAGTAGATGATCCCCAAGTAATGGTTATCCCCTTGCAATCAAAGCCAGCCAGACGTAGTTCTAGTTCATAAATAAACTTAAGAACATAAGAAACTATCATTTGGATATTCTTCAGCTGACTTATAAGCTTAGAAAGCATAATACCAGTTGCTCCTTCTCCAATGGAAGCTTGTACTCCAATTAGGTTGCCATTTACTCCCAAACCATTAGCAACTGATTGCTGGTTCATATTCCAGGGTTTATCAATATTGCTCATCTCTTTTGAGGTAGAGTTAAGTTTAAACTGATGATCATCTATGTAACCAGTTACTACTCCATCCTTCATACCTTCCCTTACATTCTGTTTCAAACGTATTAGCTCCCTATTTAATCTTCTAGTGTAAGCTTCTACATTTTCATTAGGTTTCTGTTGTGGTTTTTCCATCAAAGCCTCTAGAAAACCAACCATACCACAGATTTCCATGATATGTTTAAAATTGGTTTTCATATCATGCTGACCCTTTAATGAGTCCAATGATGCCATAAAAGGAGGTATTCCGTAAGGTTCATCGGTATCATTATACATACCCACATAACAATAGGTCTCTGTATTAAGTTTGATATAATCTTGCTTATTCGAGCCATTCCAAAGAGTGTTCCTCTGATATGGACTGTATACACCATTATTCTCTCTTTTGAATACTATCCTATCTGGTTTGAGGAATAATACAGTAGCTAGACCCTCTAACTTTTCATTTGGTACAGCTTCTACTGAGATAGCTCCACTAATCATCAATTGAACTATCATCTTGTTTACCAAACCATCCATACCAGCAGTATAGTTAGACCATTTAGAGGATACCTTAGAAAGATGATCTCTCATCTTATCAGCCTCTTTATCGGTATTATTAGGGAAGGTTATATTATGACCGGTATTAGCAAGCTTAAACATGTCCTGTAAAGCTATGTTAACATCTGGATTCACTTTATATAAATCCCTTAAAAGCTGAATCACTTCAACACGAAAAGAAGGCGTAACCATCTGAGTTAAGCCTTTCAATGTATGAATGAAGTTACCTGGGTCATCATCCGGTTCCGATACTCTACCGGGTGAAATAGGTACCTCCTCTTTTTTACTTGGAGGATTAGCCTTGTTTTCTTGTATTGGAGATCGATTCCTTCTATCGAATCCAAAAAACTTAAGAATTTTCATTTCGGTTGTATTATTACATTAGTTTTTCCTTTTCGTATGTGATTACAAATTGCTTTACCAAATATATCATCATCAGAATAAACATCTCCTTCCAAATCCACATCTACAGCAGAAGTATTATTTCTGTGTTTACCCATGGCTACGGGTCTACCCAAACCATCATATATAAAGGTAGGAGCTTCTTGAACAAAGAAAGGATCCTTCACAATGATATTCTCTTCTCGAATATCTTGTTCTAGACCCTCTATAATTACTGAACGATTCTTTTGGGTAGTTAACCAACCCGGAGATTTATCAACCTCTGGTCTGGACTTACCTTTCTTTTTCAGAAGCTTTTGATAGTAGTATAGATTAGGGTAACCTTCTGACTGAAGAGCAGAAGTTACTGCTAACCCAACGTCGTTAGATTCTGGAGCTACAACAGCAAAATTAAATAATTGCCCAGTATCTCCCAGTAACCTAGCATATTTATCTACTGCCATTCTTCCCTTATACACAACTTGTTCTTCTCCCAGCTTGTCCATACAAGTGAAAGAAGAATAGTCTGAGCCTCTACCTGTTGCAACGTCTGCACCGATAAAGTACTGTTTATTTGGATCTGGTTCGTTGAATTGTCTATACTGACGATTGAAACGATATTTTAAAACTGGATAATCACTTAAGCAATCTTCGATAGCCTTGATATCTGCCATATCAAATACTGTATTACCTGAAGAAAGAAAGTCTCCATCGATTTCTTGTGCAGTTCTTTTTGGACCCAATGCAGAAGCCATCTGGTCATACCAAGATTGATCCCGTTCTGGGTGCATCTGCCAATATAATCGAATAGCATTGAAAGGATTACCTCCAGCTATAGCATCTACCCATGTTGAATGGTAAAAATTACCCATACCGTATGGAGTAGAATTGATGATGGCTGAACCTCCGGTGGAAAGCGTAGGGAAGGCAGCTGCCCAAATAGCTGAAGCCCACCGAACGATTGCAGCCTCATCAATTACCAGGAGAGAAAGAGATTCTGAACGACCTGCTTCGGAAGATGTTGGGATGGATTCTATGAATGAACCATTATCGAATTCAATCATAGAGGCAGAACCAAATTCCCCAGTTCTTCCGTTAATGATCGGGGTTTGCATATACCATGGAAGATTCTTATACATGAACTTAATCTTCTTAAGTACCTTCTTAGCTGTTGTATCCTTAATGGAGATAATGTTTATCTTCTTATTAGGATGATATGATGCCAGCCATAAGCAGTACATAGATATAAGTTCTGTAATACCCGCTTGCCTGAACTTTAACAAGATATTGAATCTCTGGAGTATAAATTGGTATAGTACGGCTTTTTGATACGGATATAATTCAAATCGAACCTTTCCTCTCACTGGATGTATCACATAACAAAAAAGACTGAAAAAGAAAACATCCGTTGTAACCCTAGATAGATTAGATAATTCTTCTCTTGTAAGGTTAGTTGGTGTTTCCTGTATCTTCTTTGCCATAAAATCTAAAATTTATAAGTTACTACCAGTTCTAAATCAGTTTTGATACCTGAGAAATATCTTGGGTAATAAAAACTGTTTATCCCCAGTTTGTAATTAAATCTCTTAGTCTCGATTGAAATTCCTGTTCCCAAATCCCATAGATTGTTAAAGGGTCGGTACTTACCATAAACATAAGGAACTAATCTTATTCTAGATTTAATTTCTTGTGTGGTAAGTTTTCCGTTATACCAAGAATACTTGTAATTATTAGTGTCGATATTGAATAATCTACTAGAATAAATTCCTGAATTTTGATTAAGGAAACTCAATGTAAGTTGATTCTTATCGATTACTAATTGAACAAGAGAATCCTTCTCTGAGATTATAGAATCAGGATTATTAGCGGTATGAATATGCTTATCCCAATTCTGATAATTGTAAAGAAGGATTCTACTTGGGTTAAGTAAATTATCGTAGGAAATTGGCAGGAAATCTTTCCTCAAATAAATTGTATCAGTATGTTGAATGATCTCTTTATCAGGTAACATACTGAGTTGTTGATTCAGTTTGTAATTCCTGAAGCAAAGGTAAATAGTAAATCCTAGTAAAAGGACTACCATGGCAACTTTAAGCTTCTTCATCTTTTGATCTGAGATAGGCATCTTTTGTTTTGTATCTATCAATTATTACTCCCAAAATTACTTTGAAATTATTACTGAAGTCAGTAGTCGGAATTCTAAATCGAATATCGATTCCTTTTGAATCTTGAGTAATACTCATTCTGATTTTTCCCTTGTGACTCTTTACAATTCGATTATAAAAAGTTGCCAAGAGATTAAACATACTCTTCAGATTTTTCGGTAATATCTCTGTTCTGTATAAAATTTCTTTGTTCATTGTTACTTGAGTTTTTCGGTTTCAATTCATAATAGTCAACTCACTCTATATCAGGTGCTTGGCATTCATTTGCCAAGTCTGGCATAAGCCAACTAATTCAAATTCAATCAGTTACGAAACTGGCTTTGTTTTTCCCTTAACAATCCCTTTTCCTGATTGATTCTTATATCAGTATTCCTTATTCCAATATTCCTTATTCCAATACCCTTTAAAAGCCTATTAGATTTATATAGGGGGGATTCACTTGAAATTAAGGCATTTCTTAAACCATAATCCTACTTCATATACTGACCCTTTGCTCAAGGTATACCTAGCTTTATTTAACCAGTAATGATAAGTCTTAGGATCCCAAGTTGCAAATCCCCGAATAAACACTCGGTAATTTTCAGGGAATCCCATAATTGCCTTGAAATCATAAATACCCAAAGGATACCCATCAGGTCTAAATTGCCTATCTGATGGTCTCAAGGTTAAGGGTGGTTTATCATCTTCCAATCGATATACTCCCGGGAGAGTACTCATCTTAGCAGTTTTAATTGGCCATTTCTTTTCATCTTTGAAATCATGGGTCCAAAGTTGTCTTACTTGTCTGACTGTAAGATTTTTCTTTTCAGGTAATTTCCGATAATCATACATGGCTAAAACTTTATCAGAGAATGGAATTAAAGCTTCCTGTGGGGCTTGTACTAGTAAATCTCTAGTAAGTTTTGGAGTATTTACTTGGAATACTTCATTAAAGGAATCCAAATACTCTTTTCCCTTGTCTAAATGAACTCCAATGATTACTAATCTTTTTCTTGATACTTGGGAGTTTCCGAAGTCAGAAACGCTTCTTTCGTGAAAAATAAGTTTATAGTTCTTAAAGAAATCCGTTAACATTTCTTTAGAAATGAGGGATAGCAATCTTGGTAGGTTTTCTATAAGAAAGAGAGCAGGTTCGTAATATTGAATTGCTTGAAATACTAGTTGTATACTTTTATTACTTTTAGGGTCTCCTAGGGTCTTAGATTTAGATAATCTCATTACTGAGCAACTACCACAATCAGGGCTAGATAATATGATATCTGGATGCCAATCTTCTGGTAGTTCATACCCTTTTAAGAAAGGTATGCCTTTGAAATTAGCTTTCCACTGTTCTTCTCTACCGGTATGGAATACTCCACGAGGTTCTATATTTCCAATAAGTTTATCTCTAAAAGGGAATAGGAGGGCTCCTTGTCCTCCACATACTCCCAGTACTTTTAAGTCTTTCATTTCTTGTAACTTCTCAATTTTATGTATTTGAACCAAGCATAATGCTTCCTAGTTGAAATATAATCTAGGTTCGAATCATTATTATGAGCTTCTTCCTCAAAACTTACATCATGATACCTTTCATTCTGCTTGTTCCATTTAGCAAAACAAAGGATGATTAAGTACTCGATTCCATACCAAAGGTAGAAAAATACCCATAACATCTCAGCCATTTGCTTTGAATGTATATGTTCATGGTTATAATCCACCTCAGTAAACTTAGCCCCCTTTCTTACAAACACTAAACCAAAGATGTTGATAGCTTTGTATCCCTTGAAAGGTATAAGGTTGTTGTAGATTACTTTCATAGCTTGTCTTTAAAGTTTTCGTAGGTATTTCTTAGCTTTTGGTCGTAGTTATTGTCTTTGTAACCAGGACCATTATATCCTTTAGCGAAGGCATCCCAGTCTTTTGCCTTCAAATGTTTCACTAAACCGGAGTTATAGAGGAAATGGTACATCATTTCTAGCTGCATTTCATGAGATTCAGACATCTTTTGGATCATTTCATCCACTGATTGACATCCACAAAGCTGATAATTGAAGCCCATAATCTGTCCCAATCCCCAAGAAGTAGCTAAATTAGCACAGTTTTCATCAATTTTACGAGCTGCTTCGAGTCTTTTCCACTCTCCTTCACCTCCTAAGTAGAATTCTTTGGTCCATTTTTGATAAACTAAGGATGGATTTCTCTTGGCTAGGTCATATAAATAGGTTCTTTTGCCTTCTCCATCGAGTTTTATCTTCAAATATTTCCACATTACATGACCCTCGAAGAGAATTTGAGGTCTACCAGAGGGTAAAAATCCGTCTCGATTACCACATTCTACTACAGTTACTGTCTTTAACAGAGCTGGTTCAAGGTTTAACTTGTTTGCAACCTTGGCAATTAATTCGTTAGTAAGTTTATCCATAATATAAATTCTTAGAGTTTACATTAAAGATGGTAAAGTATTGCTTGTAGCCTTTCTTAGGTGGGTATATCGAGTTCTATTTATCAATGAATAAATAATTTAATTATGGATATAGGAAAGAAACAACAGATTATGGTTGATTGGTTTAGGAAAACCTTAGATGAATCGAAGAAACCCTGGAATACCCAGGTATATTTGATAACTGATAAGTATCATGTTTACATTGCCAACAAGGATATCAGATTAATAGGAAGTAATTTCGGTAAGGCAATCGATAGACCCTTGAAATATTTCTTATTTACTGACGGTAAGATACAGTATTTCAACAGTATAGAATTTCTTGGCTATTTGCCTTTCGAATTAAGAGACGAATACCCAGTCAATTGCAAACCTCTCAATCCTTGGGAATACGACTACTATCGTCAGCATGGAATAACCTCAGAAGATTTGCAGAATTTATTCAATAATGATTGATATTTAAAAATAAAATAGTATATTTGTATAACGAAATAAATACATTATTTATATGAAAAAAGAAGTAATAAAACTCAAAGAGGGTAACTCGGTAATTTACCAAGACAAAACCCTAATGGAAAAGGCAAACGTAGTATCTATCGATAAAAAGAATGGTACTGCAATATTATCTAATAAGGTAATAATTACTAGAACAACAAATCTAGAGGGTCAATTTACTCGATTAGATGGGAAAGGTAATGCAATAATCCTACCTTGTACTACAGAAAATGAACAGAAGTACAATTCCTTTGTTGCATATCACCAATCCAAGAAATCCTTGGAGGCAATCAAAAAATGGTTGGATGATAACGGGAAACACAAGGATGATGAAACCACTGAGAAAGTGATAACCTTAGATAAGAAACTTAAAAAACTAATCGAAAAACTCAATGAATAGTACTTGGATAATATTAGGCATAATCTATGGGATATGCCTAATCCCCTCTATAATCTTAACTAAGATGTTATGTCAAGAAATTAGGATGATCAGACCCAACCTATTATTTCTTACAATCTGGTTAGTATTACCTTTATTCCCTATTTACCTAATATTCTTTAAAAAGAAAAACAATGCCAAAGATTAAGGATTACGACGAAGATTTATCTGCCCCTAAACTCCTAAGAGAAAGGGCAAGAGATAGCAAGGGTAGGTTCATTAAAAGGGACCTACCACCCTATCTAGGATCTGAGCAAGTATTAAAACCTAAGAACTACTATCACTTCGATAGTCACGGTAATTATAAGGGTAGCTCAATGAATTTTGATGCTCTAGTATGCCTTGGCTTTACTTGGTTTAAGTTACTGGGAGTAGCATTAATGATGTTACTATGGCCAATAGTATTTATATATGCCCTCAATGATGGGATAAAAGGATACCCATTTAAGAAGTATGCAATCCCTTATATCTTTATCCTAGTGGCTTGGTTTATAATATTCTTATATGGATTAGTATCATGAGCAATATCGATGAAAAGGCAAAGAATAACTTCACCATAGAGATGAGGATATTCGAAAACTATGAGAAAGTAAAGCATGAGATAATCAAGGCAATTGATTTCCTAGAGCATAGTGGAACTGCCATGGGAATGTGTAATATATTCAAGAATCAGGATCACGAATTTTGGTATCGGGTAATTAAACCCTGGTTCCAACCTGAAAGGTTTGGTATTACCCATCTCTGGTTTCCTTCCGGATTTAGTTTCATAGGTTATGGAGAGTATCATACTATAAGAGGTAATCGATGGTTGAAGACTCCCATAGATAAGATTGATAGAGAGAATCGTATATCTGGGTATTGGTTTCCTTACTATAAGAAATATATCCCACATAGGATTAAGGTTTTGAAATTGGCTTTAAAGGATTTGGAAAGGATTAAGGAAGAGTATGGTAAGGATTAAGATTTTGAATGCCAGGGATGTTTTTATTCTCTGGCTTCTTTGTATGTTGTGTCTTGGTATGCCCTTAACGTGTGTAGAAATTTTTGTGTGTGTGTTCAAGGCTTTTCTAGGCAATGCCCTTAATACGAGGAGGTAAAAAGTTGTGGTAGTAAATTCGTGGTTTGTGTTCAAGGTACCTCTTAATACGAAAGCCTAAAAATACCAGGTACTAAATGCGGGGTACGGTAGCCATTATTTAGAATAAGTCAAAAAAAAAGTAAGGGACAAACATTCCCTTACTTTTTAAAAAATTTTAAAGAATTAATTATAATTCAGTTTCTTGTAAGAAAAATCCTATTTGATTATCTGAATCAATATTTAAATTAAACACGTAATTATCTTCGTGACCTTGTTTTTCTAAATTGGGGTCTACTCCAATTAATTCACAAATTTCTTCTCTAATTAGGTCTAATTTTTCTTGTAGCAATTCAATTTCAGAATCTAATACTTGGGATTCTAATTTAGTAGAAAAACTTAAATCCCTATGAGTATAATTATAGAAACCTTGAATTAAAATACTAGTTGTAAAATCAAATTGGACTAAATGTACATGTAAACTAATTTTAGAATAATCTTTACAGAAATCAAAATATGTTTTCATGTAAGTAATTATTACAAAAATAATTTTATCGAAATCATTAATGCTTTCTAAAAATTGCTTTGCATCACAAAAATTATTTTTCTTTTCTTTGAACTCGTTTACTAAAGAATTTTCAAAATTTTGCATAGCTTCGTAAAAATATCTAATATTGCGTTGATTAATACGAAAATCTATGCTCTCTACTGTATCTCGATTATAAGAATATTTAATGCTAATTTCTTGTTGAAATCTTTCTTTTGTTTCAAAACTTTCTTGTAAAAATTTAATTGTTTTCATAATGATTTATAATTTTTGAGTAGGGAACTAAATCCCTACTCTAGTTAAACATTGATTTATTTTTTCACGATTTGTAAAGCCTTTTTCAAAATTTCTTTGTTTGTTTCTTTCATATTTTCTGAACAAACTGAAGAAAGAGAAAAATCGTTTACTTTGTAAACTTGTTTATAAAAATCTAAAAACGCTTTTTTTAATTTTTCTAAGCGAGTTTTGTCCTTTTCTTGTGTCAAACTTTCGGACAATGAAAGAATTGTATTACGAAATTTCTTTCGAGCAACTTTTTTCTCTTTATCTGAAAGTTCTTGAAAAATTTCTTCTTTGTAAATGTCTGATTTTTTAACCCCAAAAGAAGTTTTTAAAAGTCCCTCAGTAGATTTATTCAAATTAGCTAGAATATCCTTATAAAGAATATTGTTTGCTTTTGCTTGTGCTTTAGCTTTTTTAGCACTCACTTTGTTTACTTTTTCTTTTGAAGAATTTTCAACGTTTGTACTCTCATTAACTGAAACTAAATTTTCTTGTAACATAATTTTAAATGCTTTAAAGTTTGAATTTATATTATTATAACCTTTCTACATAACTTTAAAGACAATTAGAAAAGTAGAAAGGTTTGAAAATTATAATTTCATTGTTTCAAAATGTCAAATGATAAAAACACTATCTATACAAAAGTAGCTTTCATCTCTCTTTCTGTATTACAAAGATACAACTTAATTTTTAATTAGCAAAATTTTCAAAGATTTTTTTTTGAAAAATTTCTCTCATTAAAATTTAGAACTCTTATCCCTTTCAGACATTGCAAAGATAAGGACTTTATTTTAATCTACAAAATATTTCGAGAAAAATTTTTGTTAAAAATGAATTTTATTATTTTAAGAATAATTTTCAGAAAATATTTGCATATCTCAAAAATTTTATTATTTGCGCATACATTATTTATTATCAAAAATTTTTATCAAATTTCCACTCATTAACCTCCGGGCGGCCTAAATTGCCCGCACGTTGTCCGCTATATAATACCTGTATGATAACAGATTAAGGCCATCTATGGTTCCCTTACTATATCCTCTTGGTAATCCTCGTACTAAATCCCCATGGCCAGAAGATTCTAGGGGATTTTCGGAGGGCCTTTTAAGTGGCTATAGAATATCTGTATATTATATACCTATTACCTGAAGGCCATCTATGGTCGATAGTTAGCGTACTTAGGTAAGCCTTATAGGATCTATAGATAGGCCTAGTGGGTTCTTATATAAGGCTAGTAAGTATATGTGTAGTAAAGCTCTAGTACCTCTTAGATGATTATATGAAGTCTATAGATGGCCTCTTAGGTATGTACATAGAAAAGCCCAGGTACCTTAGTTAGGCCTGGGCAATTAGGTTTAATCGAAGTATATTGTGAAGGTTATACCATCTGTAGTAAGGGAAAGGTCTTCGCAAAGGTTATCTGAAGAATCTGGTTGCTCGGTAGAAAATTCGATTAGGCAATCGTCGGTATTAATGTAAAGGCTAATAAAGTGATTGCCAGCATTTATTAGCTCTGGTAAGTTTTCGTCGAATTGGTCGTTTGAATTATATATGTATTCGTACCAGGGGTACTCTGGTAAGTAGTTAATAAGATTAGTGATGATCTTATTGGTTATCTGATTTATTGGGACTGAAGGATAATCGGGATAAGTCTCGGGTTCAGATACTAATGGTTTGGTACTGAGGTTAAATTTAATGTTTGAGATAGTTACTTCTTTTGTTTTCATAATCTTAAAATTTTAATTAGTTATTAAATTAATTTTCTATGCAAATATAAGAACAATATTTTAATTATGCAATATCCTTGATTGCCTTTCGAAGGCCATTAATGTCCTAGAATTATCTAAAATAACCATAATATAAATACTTATGCAATTAACAACAATATTACTAGGACGGCAATTAAAATTGGCCCCTTGATTGCCTAGAAATTTATAAAATCCGAGGCCATTTATGGCATATTTTGTGTACCCAGTTTTATAAAATCCGAGCCTAAAATGGCCCCTCTAGGTACACAATTTTAATATAAATCCTAGCCTCTTGGCAATTAAAATCCGAGTCTAGGTACACAAAATCACAACCTAAATCCTAGATTACACAAACTAGCCAAACAGAACACTTTTCAATTACACGTGTGAAGCTAAAATACATACGTATCTAAATCCCACCCATATTAGTATATTATATATAGGCGTTACTAAAATAGCTACGTGTCAAAAAGGCTCATATACGTATCTCAAAAACTATTGCCAGAGTGTACTTTTTGCTTTTCTGTGATTTGAGGGGCCATGTATGGTGATTTTATTGCCTAAAATGGCCTCTGGGGCCTCAAGGATTTAGTACTTTAAATTTTGAGAGCTATAGTGTTTGTTATAGTAGAGGGGCAGCCAAATGGATATGTTCCTGACTTTTTCGAAAAACCCCCGTTGGTACACAGAAAAGGAATAAACCAAGAGCCTAAGAAAGGTATATTAGTATTAGTTATATGTATTATATATTGATTGTGATATAGGGGATTTGTATCTTAGTTAGTGATATCTGTATATTCAGATTAGGTGTATATGAGGTTAATTGTATACCTTGTTATATATTATTTCTTTGTTGGGAGTGGGGTAGGTTGTGTACCTAGTATCTGTATACTTGGTTTTATTTTGTTTGGGAGGTAATTGATTATATACTTGGTTTGTGTACACAGAAATACCTAGAGTTTTCTGGGCTCTAGGTATTCTTTTTTATTTATCTTTTGTGGTGTTGGGAGAGGGATACTAGGTCTTCTGGGTTCTGAAGTATATCCTGTAGGTATGGGTTTATCTCTTGGATGTTATACTGGGCTTGGAACCTAGAGATGGTACCCTTTAGTTCATCTATTAGAGTATCATAGAGGTTATTGTATATTATCTCTTTGATTTTGGTTTGGACTTCTTTGTTTTGTTCTAAGGGTATTTGTCGGGTGGTTGAGACTTGGATTTGTATTGGTTTCTCTAGGTCTGGTACCGTTGGTATGTTACCAATATAGTCTAGTCCAGAGATGAGTTCTAATATTTCTTCGTTGGACATAGATAATATATAGTTGGGCTCTTTGTATACTTTGCAGGTTAGTATTTGATTACCATTCTGACTGATTGTGATTCTTGATGAAGGATTTGTTGTTTTCATAAGTTCTTTGTTTTAGATGGTTATTTTTTCTCTTGGCATTGTTAGGACT